>JACCDP010841960.1_pt1 | contig 17143 bp, 15 predicted proteins | sample 7445841 | NCBI WGS metagenome assembly JACCDP01 (sample SAMN15323441, study PRJNA562643) | freshwater metagenome | isolation source: river surface water | place: USA:Blue River Watershed | collected 2017-08-17 | reverse complement strand
GTATCATAGCTCATTTTGTCCGCGTGTTACCTTCTCAAAGTATAGCTCAAGACCAAGCCTTTATTGAAATTTCCCAATTGGTTGTTATAGATAAAGATGGAAGAAATGTGGCTCCTGGAAAATCCACCACGGGTTCAACAAGTGCCTACCAACCGCATGGTTTTGGAACGCATGAACCTGAAAGAGCTATTGATGGACAAATCACTGCCAAGAGACAAAACTTTTATATTTCTGCCACACCTGGAGGAAGCTCACAATTCCTCTTGAATTTAGGAGGCCCTGTTGATGTAACAAAAATTATTTACATCACACGTGGTGATACTCCAAATATTGCGTTTCGAAAAAACGGCATTCGTTTACAACTTTTGGACGCCAATCAAAATGTTCTCAATACGACTACATTAAACAGTGCTCAGACCCAAGAAGTCACTTATCTTCAATCGGGTGCAGATTCTTCTTGTCAATCAAATCTTCCTGTGGTACCTCTCCCCCTTCCCGCTAATCATGTCTCAGGTGTATACGTAAGATTTTTTAGAATCACTGACGCAAATCCTGATGTTACACCTGGAAATCGTGGGTGGTCAAGTGCTGTTGGCACAGCACGAGGCTATACAAGCATTGCTTTTAATGATGGAAATATTCCTATACCAGATCGTTGTGCTCTTGTAGCCAAAGGATTTTACATTGCACCAGGTCCAGAAACATTGTATTTATATACAGGATCTGATGATGGTATCTATGTAACGTTTAATGGAGTACAACAAATTAGTCGTTGGAATATACATGGTCCTATGGGTGATTTTTCTGCTCCTATTACCATTTCTCAAGCAGGTGTCTATCCTTTCGAATTACGTTTCTATGAATGGGGTGGTGGTGCTCTATGTCAATTCCTTTACAGAATTAATGATGAAGCCAATTGGCGCTCCGATTTATCCCATCGTTTTGCTTATAATGCTTCCTCTCCTTAAAAATTATGGAAATCCCAGTGTAGAAGAATGACATCTCTCCGTGAGGCATTTAATAATCCAGATGTCGCGCAAGGTAATTTTTACAGTGCGCAACAGATTCGCTACCGTGAAGTGGAACCTAACCGCTTTTTACCAGACGCAATGAAAGGGAATTTGGGTACGGGTATAACAAACGATACCCTAAGTCAATTTAATACATACGATCCATACACAGAAACTGTCTCGAATCGCTTTTCAGCGGCAGGTCTCAGTCAGCTTTTGCAGGGACAAGCGGATACCACAAATGAAGAAACCTATTGTCGTGGCTTTACGGGAGCTGCTAGCATTCCTAAACTCCAATCTGACCAAGAAGCACAAGGAAATTTACCTATCCGATGTGGTTGGAGATACAAAAAGTCCCCGGGAGGAGGAGCACCTCTTGTTTCACAAGGTGCATTAGGCACTCAAAATGGCCCGCTGAATCCACAGGCTGATTCATTAGGAAATGGCGTAGAATGGATTTGGGATTTAAAACAAGCCTTGAATCGTCATGTAAAAGATTTAGCGAGTACATTGCCTGCTTCTGCAAGTGGATTAGCTACAGGTCAAGCAAATATTCAAAATTTAGCATTCTGTAGTCAGACGAATACTTATATTTTAGTAGATTCTGCTAATAATCCTTTACCAGGATATACTTGTGCAACAAATAGCATTGTTACAAACCCAAGTCAATTCCCTCAAACACCTCAGACATCCGTGAATTCCTTACTCGCTGAAAATGCATCTTTAGCAGCAAGTTGTAGTCGTCCAGGTAATAATCCTGCTCTTTCTCGTGATTGTTTATTACAAGCCATAACGACGAATGGTTGTTCAACTGATGGTACACTCTATCAAGCTTTGCAAGCTGCAAATCCTACCTCCAGAGATATGGGACAGTATCTGCGTACACAACCTGTTTTCTTAACCTATCAATCGAGACAAGGAGATAATGCCATCACAGAAAGTTTGTTTAATCGTGAAACGGGAAGTTGGGATCTTGCCACTCAAGAAATCCAAAAACTCCAACGCTATACACAATTGAATCAGGATCCTCTTGTGAAAAAAGCGGCGGAAGATCTTTGCACAAACGCAGGTGTCTTTGATACCTATGATTTTTGTGCTGATATAGCTGAAAGTGCTAGCATTGGTGGTGTTGAACTTCGTTGTATGCAAAATTATTGGCAAGAAAAAAATGGTAAACCTGCTGGTCTTTTATATCCCACAACTAAACAACTCAAACCAGAATTAGGTCCTATCAATACATGGGGTGAATTCAGAACAGCAGTTGACCAGCTCAAGGCAAAAATTAGTAGTGCTGACCCCATTGAACAACGAAGAGCTATAAATAATTTCTTAGGAGTAACTGTTTCTGAAAACCCTTTTAGTCCTTTGAATTTAGATAATCTTGCTCAACAGTTTTCTTTGGGAGGACAACCTCTTGCTTTCTGGCTAGACGCCAAAGACGGTGGCTCCTTAACTATTGACCAAAATAATCGTGTTTTCAGATGGAATGATAAGAGTGGTACAAATCGTAATACAACACAGTCCAGTATAATTAATAGACCCACATTTCGTCAGGGAGCCAATGCAGGCATCGAATTTGATGGGGCGGGAAATTTCTTAGAAATTCCTAATGCTCAGTCTATGGTCTCAGCCAATTTTACTATTTTTGTTGTGGAAAGAAGAAGATCGAATAGAGGTAGCAATTACTTTTTGGGTGGTACAACCATGGGTCCCAATCGAAATCTTGTCTTGGGATATCGTGAGAATAATCAGGGTACTATGGCTTTCTGGGGCAATGATTTTAATGTTGCTGTACCCGCCTTTCAAGGTTCCTTAGAACCTACACGCATTTGGATGTTTGAGAAAAATAGTACAGGCAGAGAACTCTATATTAATGGAACACGTGCTGGAGGAGATAGAAATCTTAGCTCTCTTCTGGGTTGGACAGGAGCGGCGGTAGGTCGCTATGGAAATGTCTACTACCAGGGTGTTCTTCATGAAATCTTAATTTTTAATACATCGTTAACAACAGATAGACGTCAAAAAATGGAAGGCTATTTAGCTCATAAATGGGGATTAACAACGAATTTACCCGCAAACCATCCGTTTAAAGCAAGTGCGCCTTAAATCCAAAGCAAAATGCCTCATTGGCCTTCTGAAATAGATATGGTCTTTCTCCTTGTCCATAAAGATAAAGAGAAAGAAAGATTTGACCGACTTATACCTCACTTTTTGTCTCGTGGAATACCCCAAGAAAAGTTAGCTTGTGTTGCACCCACATGGGGTTCTGAATTAACGAGTGAACAAATTTTTCAGGTATATGACCCTTATTGTCGTCAAGGAATGCCAGTCTTTACATTTAAGGCGCGTTGTTTATCAAGAGGTGAAATTTCTCTTGTACTCAATTTTGCGTGTGCGGCGCAAGTGGCTGTTGAAAGAAACTTTAAAAAAGTTCTTATTTTTGAGTCCGATACATGGCTTCGTGAAGATTTTGTTGATAGATTAGGTGATTTATTAGAGGATCTGAAAGAAAAAGAATGGGATTATGTTAGTTTAGGAGAAGGTGCTCGCACACGTCCTGAGAAATGTGAACCCAGCATGTTTGCGAAAACGAAAGCATATACTCCTCCTCATCAATTTGTTTTTCGTTGTACAGATTCTATGATGTTTAATGTATCTTATTTACAAAAAATTTTAACCACTTTATTTCCATTTCGAGAATGTTTGGATTGGGAATTAAATATACAAACGATGGCCCACAAAGGAAAGACTTGGTGGGCTGATCCGCCCTTAGCTGAACAAGGAACAGCAGTTGGTCGTCAAGAAACCTTACTCATCGCGTAATTATTTTTTGTAAAGTTTTGCAGTACCTCCTTTCGGTAAATATGTTGCCTTGCCAGCATCAAATACCGCTTGTGCTTCTCCAATAGGAGTACTAAATGTCTTATCTTCACGAGCATACAACAAAAATTTATCTACTACTCCTGTGGCATCAGGAATAGCAGATGCTACGTAGATTATATCTTCTGTTCCTTTCTTCACTTTGATACCAACACTAATACGTTTTGGTTTCGGAGCAGTGACTGTGACAGCTGTTGCTTTTGGTGCAGGGGGTTTCTCTTCTTCCTTGGTCTCCTCTTTTTGTTCTTCAGCTTCTTTGGGTTTCTCTTTCTCAGCTTCCTTGGCTTCCTCTTTTTCTTCTTCCTTTTCTTCTTCAAAGACCAATTTGGCTTGAGCTGCTCTGACTTCAGCAAGCTGTGCTTCAGGAACCTTGAACAAATTTCCAATATCATCATTCTTATTTGTTTCAATATCCTTCTGCAAATTCGGGTGATATAAGAAATCACCTTCATTCCCTACCAAACGACAGATAAAAGTACCGTCCATATTTTCCTTGTAATTCAATAAACAATCCGCAGCAGCAGTTTTCATGACAATAATAAGATTTTCGACAAGTTTCTTCTTTCTTTCACTAATATAATAAAGACGTTCATCGCTGGTCATAGCATAACTATCTCTTGTGGTTGTAATACCATAAGAAGTTGCTGCCGCTTTTGTTAAACTATCACGATTCCAGATTTCTTGGGGTATTGCCCACTTTGTGCGCTCACCTTCACGGGGGTCTCCTCTGGCTTCCTGCGCTTGGCTACTGAATACTGTAACATAGGTATAAATTTTGACATTTCTATCTTTAAGAGGCAAGTCTTGATGTGAGCAAATACGGACTGCACGACCTTTTACTTGTGCCATACGTACATCGTTCCAATAAGGTTCCATAATATGAACGCCACGTACATTTTTTAAGGAAAGACCTTCTGCACCCGCTGCAGTAATACAGAATACACGACATAATTCTCCTCTCTTATTTCCAATATCGTTTGTAAATCCTGATTCTGATAAGACCTGGGCAATACGAGGAGGTAATTCTGAAAATTTAGCATTAAACAAGTCAATATTGATTTTACGAATATCTTCGTCCTCTCCACCTGTGAATAAGATAAAACGATTTGTACCACTCGCAGGTCCTTTGCGAATAGAGGCTTCTGTTTTTTCATCAAGAACATACTGTCCGTCCTTGGATACGATACGAATAGCATCATACCCATTGGCTTCCATGACGATGGTAAATATACCAATACCTTCCATACCTAAAAATTGGCTATAAACAAGACTGCTACCAGGAATATCTTGGATATTTTCTAACATCATTTTGTATTTTGGACTCCAGCGCTCTAAAGGACTTTTATCAGGTCGAGCGGGGTCTTTTAAAAGAAGCATAGGGGCACCAAGTGTACGCAAACACTCTTTTGAACGATTCAACGCCATTTGGTATGTTTCACCTGGTAAGATATTTGCTAAACAACGTTTTTGTGTAGCGGATAAGGACTCACTCACTTCTTCTGAACCCTCAGTTGTATCCGCTGCGACAAGGAGCCCCCCTTGTCTTTCTTGCTGGTATCGTTCACGAATAGCCGTTACTGCAGCTTGAATTTCGCCTTCAGGTCTATCTCGCATAGATTGACGAAGAGTTTGAATTTCTTCTTCTTCTTGTTGTCGACTCACAGCTTCGTCATCGCGACTTACTTCCTCTACTGCAGCTCTATCATTGGCACTTTCTCTTGCTTCTTCCTCTCGAGTTCCTACAAGAGCAGAGGCTTCAGGAGCTTGGTCTTCTCCTAAGAGTTCTTCTACCGATCCACCAAACTCATCAGCCTGTTTGGCTTCATCTGCTGTAACAGGTCGAGGTCTTGTAAAGCCATCAGGGAAAACAAAATTACAAGCTTGACGGGAGGCCATACGATAGTTTTGTGAACTACTCAGTTTCTTGAGTTCTGCATCATCACCTTTGCCTTCAGGTGCACCACGTCTCGATTTTTCTTTTTGTTCTTCAATTTTGATTTCGGCCAAGCGGATAGCGATATATTTTTTCTGCTGGTCCAAAGACATGGGTACTTTCACAACAACATCATCTTCCTTTTTGACTTCAGGCATTAAATCTTTACGAGACCCTTTATAATAAGATATAAGGCCACTGAGACGTTTCATAAGAATTTGTTCATTGACTATACTTACACCGTCTGTATCAATAAATCTTCCTTTAAAGGAATCGTCTAAACTCTTCTCTGCAATGGAAGGTTCACCTAAGACAGGAAGCAAAGGTTCAGCTTTCTCTACAATTTGTCTCTTGAACTCATAAGCAGTATTAATGCTTTTTAAGATTTTATTGATACACCCACGTACCTTTGCAAGCTTCTGTTCGGTCGTTTCAAGTGTTTCCGTAAAAGGAATGCGTTCAACGCCCAATTGTCCTTGGACTTTGCGGTATCCTTCAGGTAAAAAGGTAAATGTAAAGTTAATGACGGCTTGTCTATCTTCTACAACGACTTCATAAAAGTCAATATCAGGACAGAAATTTGTAGCGTCTAAGCCCTCTGCCATCTTTTTCAAGCCTTCTTCAATACGTTTATTTCCATTGGCTTCTGAAACTTTGGGAATACTTGCTGTATAGATAAAGTTGTATCCATGCAAAATTGTTGCGAGAATACCTAATTCTTCAGGAAAATTGATAAGTGGAGTTCCTGATAATCCTACAATCTTTGTATTTTTGGCTCCAATTAAGAGTCTATAAAATAAGTAACCACGTTTGTAATTCATGCTTTTACCACAAAGCTTTGGTCTCCATCTATCTGATGTAATTCTATCAGGGTCCAAATATTTGTCTGATCCTTTTGTTTCAAATTCTATTTCTCCTTTTGTTATTCTCGCTAAATAAGGGTCGATGACACCTTGCATCAAACGGACTAAGTTGTGAATTTCATCAACGACTAGAACAGAGTTATCAAAAATACCAGGGGTGCAGGCTAAATCTTTGAGTTTTGAAGCAGAAATACCATTGTAGTTTAAGAACCAAATTAAACCATTCTTTCCTTTAGCAGGGTCATAGACTAATGTTTCATAAATTTGTTCACGGATTTCGGCTTGCTGGTCACCAGGAAGACGTGTATAATTTTCTTCACTTTGAGGTTTTGTTAAATCAGGAATCCAAATACGCAAGGCTTTTCCTCTGCGAGGAGTTAAATAGGCTTCAGGGATACGCATAACTGATGTGGCAAAGAGCCACAGTGCATTTTTTCCATCGCTTGCTCTATATTCATGAGGAGTCCAATAATTCAAGAGTCTGTAGTGACGAAATCCACAGAATGTAATTTGTTGAATAAAGTTTTTACGCAAAGAAAAAGGTGTCATTACGATAATGCGACGTTTCCCACCTGAAGATAAAAGAGCTTCTGAGGCAGCAATAGCAGTACACGTTTTTCCAGAACCTAATCCGTGATAGACAAGTACGCCACGATAAGGGGTCATATAAGAAATATAATCACGAACAAATTTTTGGTATTCATAGATTTGTGTCACGGTAGAACTATCACCCAGGGCTTTGCATGCATTGGGGTCTAGCTTTTCCATCGCTTTCAACATATATCGACGATATTTATCATAAATGAAGTAACCAAAGGCGCGACGCGAACTAGGAATAAATCCTTTTTGTTTTGGCAAAGCAACTTCAGCTCCTCGTTTATCTTTATAGGTTCCTGGTTTGTAATCGCTTGATGTTGTGATTTCATAGGGTGCTTTGTTCATTTCTGCTTCAATAGGTTTTGCCAAGGTTTCATATTCAGTACCTTCAAGCGTTTTTACTCTTGACTCTTCTGCTACTGCAGCCATAGCTACTGCATCAGCCTTGACTTTTCCTTGTTTTTCTTTGAACTCCTTGGCATATCCAAAGAGCTCGGATAAAATGGCTAAATCTGTTTGCAAAGGACCATCTTGTTCATCAAATGGAGTTAACCCCACAAGTTTTGTGAGAAAGATTTCAGTTCCACCTATGAAAAAAGGTGTCAGTTCAGCTAAACGCGCTTCTGCCTTTTCTCGACTTTTTGGTGTATCATCAACAGGTAAGAAAGTATAATCGTCCTCAAACTCATAGACATAGGGTGCACTGGCTGATGTTCTCTCTTTCAGTTTCATATCAGAAAGATTAATCCCTGCATTTGACAATTCAGTTAAGGTAGTCTCTAACTCAAGCAAAGTTTGAGCAATTTCAGGTGTCATGAGTGCTTTCATCGCCTGAATACGTTGACGTTCCTGGATTTTGGGTTTGTCTTTGATAAATCGTGGAGCATAGGTTATCAAACGAAATAACATATCTACATCCTTGGCCAACTGACTTGTACTTCCCGTATCCAAATCTCCCTCCCCGAGGATAAAATTCATACGAATGCGCAATGATTTGAACAATGTATCCAATTCTACCAATTTAGCTTCCGTCAAAGGTTCCGCAAGGATTAAATCATTATCAAACGTATATTTGGATTTTCCGTCGACTTTTTCGGTTTGTAAAACCAATCCTTCACCTTTTTCCAAATCCAATCCTGCTAATTTCATTTCTTCCAATTGGTCTCCAAGGGCAATTAATGTAGTGGCAATGCCGTCAGTCATACGAGATTTCACAGCCGATTCTGCATAAGATATTTTGTCTGATTCTTTTCTAGCCTTGGTATCTAATCCTAAAAATTGTCTTGCAATATTGGGCAATACAACTTCTTTGGGTGGACCTGCAACAAGAGCTTCTGCCTGAAAAGGGGGAGGCGCGGGGGCTTCCTTTTCAGCTTCTTCTTCTAAGCTACTTACTTGTGATTCGTCCTCAGTTTCTTCTTCATTTCCAAGCAAAGGTCGTGCTAAAAGTTCAGCTTTTGTGAGTTTTGGTTTCATACTTGGTTTGCCGGAAGGAACAGCAGATGATGGTGCTGTCCTTCCTTGAAACATACCTCGTACCGGTACGATACCTTCATATCGTGGAGCTGGTCCTTTATCTTCAGGTTTGGCAACAGCTGAAGAAGGAGCTACTGTAAGCTCAGAAGCATTTGATTCTTCAATTTTTGGCTCAGGAGCCAGTACTAACTTAAACTTTCCTGGTTTAAACACTTTCGGAGCTTGGGGTTTGGGTCCTGTAGGAGCTTTTCCCGACATTCCTTCTACAAGTGTGTCCTAAAATGATGAACTCAATCATTCGCACATTTTGCAAGTGCTAAACGACTAGCTTCTTGCTCAGCGACTTGTTTGTTTCGTGCTGTAGCAGTTGCAATCACATTTCCACTAGGGTCAAGAACACCCATCGTAAAGATGCGATCATGAGGAGGACCTACAACTTCAACCTCTTTATAACGTGGAGGTTGATGATATTGAGCTTGAAACCATCGGAGAAGTTGATCTTTATAATTTGTATCGTCGGTGATGATATCGACAAAATCAATATGTTCTTCAATCACATTTGTAATAAAATTTCTTACACTCATATCTCCTTTACCCTTTCCATCATCATCATGTTCAAACATTGCTCCTAACCAGGCCTCAAACATCGATCCCAAGATGCCTAGATTTTCCCGTCCATTGCAAACATTTTCAACGTGTCGACTGATAATTAAGAAAGGTGCAAGACCAATTTTTGTGGCAAGTCTTCCTAACATATTGTTATTGACAATACGCGTACGAATACGAGTAAAAAATCCTTCACCTTCTCCTTTATAACGACGAGCCAAATACAATCCAATATTGTTTCCAACAAATCCGTCTCCAATAAACTCTAACTCTTCATTGTCTGCTTCTCTGAGAGGAAGACAATTCGGAGGTCGCTCAGCTACTACCCATTTTTCACCTGTTTGGGCCCACTGATCCGACCTATCTACGTATGATTTATGCACACAGGCTTGTTGGAAAACATCTACCCGATGGAGCTTACCTTTCCAGCCATATTTTTTCAAAATACGAAGAACGTCTGCTTCCTGGATTACTTTATTGTTAGGATTCCAAGGATTGAATAGTTTTTGGGTAGAGGTCTGTTCCGATTCCATTCTAAAAATATAGAGTGGGTTTTTTTTAGGCAACAAACCTAGCCTAAGAGTAGATATGGCCACACCCACAGTGAAAGGGAAAATTGCCTCTGCTATAAAGGCAACAAAAGATACAGTAGGTCCTGTTGTGCAAGCCACAAAAGACGTTGTAGAAAAGTTAAAAACCATGGATTACCAACTTGTTAATATCATTGGTGAATCTGTATCCTTCGTCCCTACAGGCTTAGCGCCTAGTGAAACGACAATTGTAGAGTTTGATAAATATTATAGACCAGATGGAATTTCTGATGAAGAGTTTGCAAGTCTAGAAAAAACTATGAGAAGACTTTTTGATGGCACACGAAAAGCTGTAGCAGACCCTGATACAGGAGAGGATTCGGATACATTTGTCAGTGAACCTTTGCCTCCTTGCAGTGAAAAGGAAAAATTTCTTGTACTAGAAAGTCTCCTTCATCGAAAACGTATCCTATTTCAACAATTGTATAACCAGGGTATTCTAACACCTGATGAAATGAAAAAGAAAATTGCAACATTAAAAGATACCCAATCCAGCACTTCTCTAGAAGGCAAGGATTCTTTACTTGTACGTACATTGCTTACCCATTTGTTACGTTTAGAAAAATTTATTGAATTTTATGTGCAATCCCAACACTGTATTAATGTAGAAGACCTTGTGTATGGAAAATTAGAATTAGACCTTGACGATGATAGAATTAAAGAATTATTAAAACAATTTATTTTTTTCTTATTGCAAAGTTCTCACCCCTTGAAAGATTATACCAAAATAAAACCAACACCTCCTACATTTGTAGCGCGATTAGAGAAAAATCTATTAAAAGACAAGTTCCCTACTTTTCTTCAAAGCTATAAAGACAATAAATTTCCTATTCCTGATACAATAGCGAAAGTATTAGTAGTTACCAATCTTGACCCTAAAGTTATGAAAGATCAAGTTGAACAAGCCATTCAATTAGAGAGAAAACGTATTGTAAAACACCTTCAGAACACTATTCCACCCACAGATAAATTTTGGAAACAAGTAGGACCTACTGAAGATGTAATTCGTATTTTGGACGTATTACAAGATAATGAAGGAGCGATGAAGGACGAAATAGCTCTACTTTCAAAAGAAAAACAAGATTTAGACACTAAATTAAAAGCATGCTTGCAAAGTGAAAATGCTCTCAAAGCAGAAAAAGTTCGATTTGAACAACGTATTCAAGCTTTAGAAGCAACTATCCAAACGCATACTGATGCTTCCAACCAACTGGCTATTCTACGAAATGAACAAGCCAAAATCAAAGCTAAAGATACAAGTATTGCGGAACTTCAGAGACAACTTGCAGAAAAAGAAAATCAGGTCACTAGCATTCGAACAGAAATTAGTACGAAAAATGAAGAAAAACGTGGTCTTGAGAAACAAATTGGAGACAGTACAACACGTATTCAAGAATTAGAAGATGAACTTCAAAGTCTCACTGATCAGATAACAGAAGCACAGGGTGAACTCGGTCCTTTAAACCAACAGCTTGCAACCGCAAAAGAGAGAATCCTTACATTAGAAAAAGAAGTCAGTGCTGAAAAAACCAAAGCAAATGATTTTGCTCTTCAGCGTGATGCTTGCACAAAAGAATTAGAAGCTCTAAAATCGACTGCTTCAACCTCACAAAAAACTGTTGGAGACTTAACTCGAAATTTAGAGGTTGCAAAAGGTGAACGAGATACTGCTCTTGCCCAGAAAAATCTTTTAGAGGCAGAAACAAAAACTCTTAGAGCACAATTAGGTGATGCACTTGAAGAAAATAAATTACATAAACAAGATATACTTACCAAAGAGAATACAATTAAAGAACTTACAAGTACTGTAGAATCCAAAGAACAAGAAATTAGTACTCTTGCAAAACAAGCCTCAGATGAAAAGAAGAGGGCGAATATAGCAGAAGCCAAAGTTGAGGAAGTTGAGAGAGAAAAGGACGCTATGTCTGTACTTGCTCAACGTCAGATTGCAAGTGTGAGTGAAGAATTAAAATCAAATTATGAAACGGCTATGGGTAAAGCCCAAGAAGTGTATGACAGTGCCTTGGCAACACAAGAAGCAGAAAAAGAGAAAGTCTTAGAGATTGTTAGAAATATCAGAGATTGGATTGATTCAGGATCAACAACTGCCTTTGTTATACCAGCAGAAACTCCAGAAGTTGATTCTTTTTCTTCTATAGTAGAGTCCCTATCAAAACCAGAGGATTCTACTTCAACGTCTTCTTCATCTCCGAAAGCAGGCAAAGAACAGCAAACGATTATTATTTGTTATCTTGTTTTTCTTACTTCTTTCTTGTGGCAAATGCATTTTCCCTCTTTCCAGGTTATACCAACAACAGAACCTGCAAGAGAACAATACCAACGACAACAAAGTATACTTACATTGTTTCAGTCCTTTTTTAACGGGGGCGCAGACCCGCGTGCAAAAACCACAGCTAGCGCACCTATTTCGGGTTTGTACAAAGATATAGACCCTGTACGAGAAACAAGTACTATCTTCAAATTGTTAGATACTTTCTATAATTTAATGCGCTCTATGGAAGATGATCCAAAAAAATATCTGGGCTATATTTCTTTTGCTGAAAAAGATATTTTAGACAAACTTATGAAGAAAATAGACCTGTTCGTATCAGCAAATAATATGAAAAGCACATTTGTAAGAAATGTTTCTGATTTCTTTATTACCCGTCAACCGCAAGTAAATCCTGGACTCCTCGATAAATTTATAACGTATGATGTTGCCACAAAAACAATTCGTGTTGTGGAAAAAACAACAGAAGCCAATCCTAGCTATCTAAATTATGCAGTTCTTTTCTACTGTTATCTTGTGTGTATTCGTGATTATTTAAATCACATTAAAGGTAGTACAGTGAAATGCCAACTTCCTCAGTACCTACTAAAGAAGTAAGACAAGTTCATGTGGTAAATGTAGCCCTGAAGGCAAAATATGCTTTTTATTCAACTCTTGTCTTTTTTCTAATCGCCAATCCTGAAACCTTCAAATTAACGCAACGTTTCTTTGGAAGATTCATAACTTTGGCATCAGAATCTGGTTGTCCTACGGCATATGGTTTTTTTACACATTCTCTCCTTTTCTTTTTAGTCCTGTGGGGAATGATGTTATTCCCACGAGACCCTTAAACAAGCAAAGATTGGATATGGGTTTCAAGTTCTTTTGAATATTGAAGTCCTGGATAGAGTTGTTTATTGATATAGCATTCGGTAAGAACAGCACTCTGAGAAGGTGAAAGACCTTTTGAGATTGCTGTAGCGTAGAGAGAAGCTGCTTGGAGTTTTTGATGAGAATTCCAATAGACAGTTCCATCGACGGGAACTGTATATCGAATCCATTTTCCCTTTCGAAACACTGGAATATCCATTCACCTAAAATTGATTTGTGGAAAAAGTTTAGACCAGGAATATAGAATGTTTAACTCATTATTTGTTGCTTTCCTTGCTTTGGCCAGTCTATTCGCTCCAACCTCCTCTACCGTAGCGGATTGTGGTCAGGGAAAGAGTATTCTTCAAATCCAAGATCAAAGCTTTAGTCCTGAGCCACCTGTAGCCAATCAACCTTACGATTATTGGTTTACCTATCTTGTACCTGATGGTGTTACTGTTGATGCTGGTACCGCAAAATACTCTTTATCTTTGAACGGTATCCCTTTTACACCCACGGTGGACGACTTGTGCACTCAAACAGCATGTCCTAAGGTTGCAGGGCTTCACAATGAAAGCAGTACTGATACATGGCCATCTGGAGTCTCAGGAAAAATAGTGACAAAGTTGGAATGGTTTGATGCCAACGGCAACTTGTTACTATGTTCTCAAACGACCGAAAGGGTTTAAGATATATGTATAGAAAACAGTAAAAAGGAAGCACTCCATGGTATTCTTTCGTCCCTTGAGTGTCCTAGCTCTGCGCATTCCAAATTTTTTTAGTTGGACAATTGATACAAATTCGTTAGCCCAACCTCTCTTACAATCCCAAACACAAGAAATACAAGTCAGACAAAAAGAGGCTACGGAAAGCTTGGCTCAACTTTCTCTAACAATTCAACAAAAAGTACTGAAGACGTATAGTCCACCCGCTTATTTGCCACCCAAGGAAGTTTCCAAAATTGAAAGGCTAAAGGGAAATTTCTAGGGTAGAACCATAGAGATGCAGATCTTCATTAAAACCCTGACTGGAAAAACTATTACTCTTGATGTTGAACCATCTGATAGTATCGAAAACGTCAAACAAAAAATTCAAGATAAAGAAGGTATCCCTCCTGACCAACAGCGTTTGATTTTCGCTGGCAAACAACTCGAAGATAATCGCACTCTTGCCGATTACAATATTCAAAAGGAATCTACTCTCCATCTTGTTCTCCGTCTTCGCGGTGGTAATTAATCTTTAAAAAGAAGAGAATGTTGTCTTCACCGCAAAAAGTAGGCCATGGGGCTTCAGGTTGTATCTATCGACCAGCAATCCCATGTAAAAACGGTAAAACTCCTGAAGGGTATATAGCCAAACTTATTCAAAAGAAAAACTTGAGAAAAGAGTACAATGAAGAGCTTATTCGAAAATTAGAAGACATTGATCCCGACCAACTTTTTGTTATCCGCCCAATAAAACCTGAAGATGTTTGCGAAGGGAATGATAAAGATGCTAATATTCAAAATGCTTTACTGCAGACATGCACACCTTTTACAGAGCAAGTGTTTCGTGGAGAAGCACCTGTTCAGAAAAATGATACAACTGTTGTATATCAAATTGATGCAGGTTCGAAAACATTAGGTGATCTGGTAAAAGAAGATTATGGTCCTATTAAAAAAACAATTTATGAACCCTCTTCCACTGTTGTAAATGCTTTACAAAAAACATTAGATATCGAAACTTTTTTATTGGACCATGGATTAACACATGCAGATATTAGTCTAGGAAATGTTATGGTTCTTGATGATGGTTCTCTCCGTTTTATTGACACTGCTGGTATAACACCTGTTGGTAATAAACATGATGCATTAGAATCTTTTTTTGATAATCTTCAAAAAAGTCAAATTTCTGTTCGGTTTAGCAATCGCACAAATTTACAAACTATGGTCGCTCCTTTTCGTACAGGTCTTCCAATCCGTCCTGCCATGAATGAACCTGTCCTATCTCAGGCTTCTACTCTCACAATATCCCCTTATCGAAACAACAATAACAGTGGCATCGCCCTTCATATTTCTAATAACAATAACAATAACAATAATGAATTTACAGGCATTCGCCTCTTGGGAGGAACACGAAAACGGTTCAAGAAAAGAAAAATGCAAAAAAAGAAACGAACAAAAAAACAATTCTCAAAATAGAGAATGAAGATACGATTTGTTTATTTACTTGGTGTTGTCATAGGACTTTTAGTGCTTCTCCGGTTTATTCAGAAATCAAGAGAAGGATTTCAGAATGATATTGCTGGTGCTGCTGATACTTTCACTTTATATTATGCTGAATGGTGTCCTCATTGTAAAACAGTAAAGCCTGCTTTTGAAGCCTGGGCCAAGAATGGATTCGTGACTGCTGCTGGTAAAAATGTGAAGGTGCGCATGGTCGAACAAAGTGAAAATCCAGAAGAAATTGCAGCCAAAGGTATTAAAGGGTTCCCTACTTTTTTATTGTCGACAAGTGATGGTAAATCAGTAGAATTCCAAGGAGATAGAACACCCGATGGATATTTGAAGTTTTTGGAAGAGCAATTGCAACCTAGTCGTGCTCAAAGTGCTTAATCGACTTGGTCAATGGCTGGACCAGTTTCGGGAGCCTCGCGATTTCGTTTGCGAAGCATAGGATTTTCAGTCATTACATAGTTTTCCGTTTCAGGATTGAAGGGAGTCTTTTCCTCATCAGAGTCAGGCTCTTCAAATTCAGATTGTAGAAAGGGTTCTTCCACAATTTCTACATTCTTTGCGTCTTGGAGACTCTTTACAGGTTGGAAAACCTGAATAATAACAATGATGGAGGCAAGAGAAGAAAGGTAAAGGGCTAGAATAAAGAATTCAAATAAACTCATGGTGCTACCCCCAAATAAGCAAACGCCCCACTCAATTTTACCCTGGGCGAATGATATTGTTGGGCGGTGTACCTGTTGCCAAGAGATTTAAGGTATCGCAACGTGTAGAAGGTTTTGGTAAATTGGCATTTGTAATTTCTGTAGGAATTGGTGGACAGACTACAGCAACTTGCGGTCCTTGGTACTCTAAGAAACGACGATTTGAATCGGAATAAGGACTATATTGGTCAAGAATATCCTGATTGAGTCGTGCTATTCTTACCGATTCAGGAACACCACGCAAGGGTTGAGACGCGAGTAAGGTGGCCTGTTGTGCATTGATACGAGCACAACGAGCAATCTGGGACTGTAAATTTGTCGATTCAAGAGGTACAACAATACGACTGACTGGAACCGGAGAACAGCAGGAACCATTATTAATTGCTCGAGCTTTCGCAATCGCTTCATTCACTTGACAACGTTTTGAGGCAGCTAAAATCTGTACCATGCGACCTCCTTCAGGATTTCCACCATTTTGTTTTAGAGTAGCAATAGGTAGATTTGGAGGATACACACAAGAAGACATCTTCTGCTTGTGTGTAGACTTTGTAAATTTTTTTTTTAAAAGAATAAACTGGTGGCCATAGAAGCCGCTTGGTATTTATTACCATTAGACATACCTGTCTGACGATTACGATTGCGTGTCTGGCGTCTTAATCTTTGTTGATTCGCAACCTTCAGGAGATTACGACTTGCCGCACCAGGTTTCATACCCGCTGTATTCGGTCTATTAAAGAATTCATCATTCAATCTCATCTGAAGTGAGGCTTGATTGTACTTATTCTTTAAGGATTGACCTACGTTTTTGGCTTTCTGCACTGCCATACTACCAAAATTAACAGCTTTACTTCTTGCAGTGTTTACAAGGCTCTTCATATTCAACTTACCACCGCGTACTTTACGAGTTCTGCTGCAGACCATTTCTACTAAGAGGCAATATTTCTTTCATTTGAAATTGTTTGCTAGTTGACCGTACAAGAATAGGATTTTGGTTTATAACCGGAGAATGAACGCATAGAGTTTTCCATTCCTGTTTGAGTTTCGCTACCCATTTATCACCTTTTTCACGAGCAATACCTGCACAGACTATAAATACCATGACTGAAACACCAATCAGTGCACCGAGCCCTCC
>JACCDP010951679.1_pt1 | contig 17150 bp, 8 predicted proteins | sample 7445841 | NCBI WGS metagenome assembly JACCDP01 (sample SAMN15323441, study PRJNA562643) | freshwater metagenome | isolation source: river surface water | place: USA:Blue River Watershed | collected 2017-08-17 | reverse complement strand
AATGGGAGTAATATGTCCACCGGAAAAGGTATGTCTGTATGCGGGCGTTTGAGGTTGAGAAAGGAAGGAGGCCGGCATTTAATTAATAACCGCCGTCGTCGTAGGCGAACTGTTATGGAAATAGAAGCCTTGTAGTTGAACCAACAATATACAACCAACATGAAGAAATGCAGTAGTTTGAACAAAGGTCTATATGTCCCGCAACAGGAAGCAGATGCATGTGGGATTGGTATAATTGCCCAGATCGAAAATATACCAACCCACAGCATCGTTTCCGATGGACTGACATTATTGGAGAGAATGGAACACCGGGGGGCTTGTGGCTACGAAGAAAATACAGGAGACGGAGCAGGGATTTTATGCCAGATTCCAGACGAGCTATTCAGGTTTTATGCGCTCCGATCCGGAATAAAGCTTCCTTCCCCCGGAAGATATGCAGTAGCCGTATGTTTTTTGCCCAAAAATAACGATCAGAAAGAACGCTGCCTTTCCTACTTTAAAAAAGAAATAGGCAATGAAGGATTTAGCTTGCTCTTTATCCGTGAAGTGCAGGTAAATAATACTATCATCGGAGATTCTGCCAAAAGTACGGAGCCTGACATGGTTCAGGTTTTTGTGGACACCGGATATCAGTTACCACGGCAGGCAGTTGAAGCACGCCTGTTTTACTTACGAAATAAGATTTCCAGACAAATAAGCAGGAAGTACCCAAAGTCTGGAGAAACCTTTTACATCGCTTCATTTTCAACACAAACCATCGTTTATAAAGGTCAGCTAAAAGCTACTCAGCTTCGAAATTACTTCGATGATTTAAGCAATCCGAGTTTTAAGAGTGCCGTAGCTATGGTACATTCCAGGTTTTCTACCAATACTACGCCTCAGTGGAAATTAGCACAGCCCTTCAGGTTTATTGCTCACAACGGAGAAATAAATACCATACAGGGAAACATGAACTGGTGGCATGCCAGGGAAAAAAATACCCAGTCAATTATTTTCAATAAGAAAGAACATGAGCAGCTAATTCCCGTGTGCGATCAGCAGCTTTCCGATTCGGCTAATTTCGATGCTTCATTAGAATATTTAGTACATAACGGAAAAAGTATTCCGCATGCGCTCATGATGATGATTCCGGAAGCCTGGCATCAGGCAGGAACGGACTATCCGGACTACAGAAAAGAATTTTACACCTACCATGAAAACATTATGGAGCCCTGGGATGGGCCGGCTGCTATCTGTTTTACAGATGGAGTGCTGGCAGGTGCCTGCCTCGACAGAAACGGACTCCGGCCTTCAAAGTATTGTTTAACCAAAGATAAGCGACTCATCATTGCTTCTGAGGCCGGAATACTGGCTATAGATCAGGATCAGATTGTTTATAAGAAAAACCTGAGCCCGGGGAAAATGCTCATCGCCAACCTTCAGGAGAAACGCATTATTGGCGATGAAGAATTAAAGGAAGCAATCTGTAAACATTTCCCCTATAAAAATTGGTTAGCTGCATCAGTTGTTTCCTTGCAAGACTTAACACCTTTACCGGAAATAAAAAAACCTCAGAGCGATTTTTTTGTTCGTAAAGTTGCCTCTGGTTTAAGCCGGGAAGACGAAGAGAAAATGCTGGAGGAAATGATTAATAACGGGAAAGAGGCTGTGGGCTCCATGGGTTACGACATTCCTTTAGCCATCTTATCCAAACATAATCAGCATATATGTAATTATTTCAGACAAAATTTCGCGCAGGTTACTAACCCACCCATTGATCCTATTCGCGAAAAGATGTACATGTCGCTGGAGTGTTTTTTAGGAGTAAAGGGTTGCCCTAATAAAGGAAATTCCTTGCACCATAAACTCATCAGGTTAGAAAGCCCGGTGCTGAGCCATGTAGCTTTTCATAAAATACTTAATGCCAGTGAACACAGCATATCACACAGCTTTATAGACGCTACATTTGAAGCAAGCCCCTATAGTTTAAAGCAAGCCATGATAGCATGCGGGGAACAGGCAGAAGCTGCAATAAAAAAGGGAAGCACCTTCCTGATTGTGGATAATACCCGTATTTCCAAAGAAAGGGCTGCTATACCGGCATTATTAGCTACCGCATACATTCATCAGTATTTAACAGAAAAAGGACTGAGGAAAGACGTATCAATTGTGGTATGTGGCTCCGATATTTTTGAAGCACATCATTATGCCTGTTTAATAGGTTATGGAGCGGATGCCGTTTATGCCCAACAGGTGTATGAGTGGATAGAAGCCAAAAAAGTAAATCTGCAGGAGAAAGAAAAGGCAGCTAAAAATTATGCGAAGGCGGTAAACGAGGGGCTTCTTAAAATTATGTCTAAGCTCGGTATATCTACTGTACTTTCTTACAAGGGAGCAAAAACCTTTGAGGCACTGGGAATACATGAAGAAGTGATTGCCTTTTGTTTTAAAGGAACGGTTTCACGTATTGGCGGATTAAAACTGGAGGGAATTGCAAAGGAACAATTAAACAACCATGAAATCGCTTTCTCAAAAAGAAGAATTGATCTTCCCGACAGTGGAAAATTTCAATGGAAAAAAGAAGGTGAATACCATTTGTTTAACCCACTAACCATTCATCTGCTGCAACACGCTTCAACAACCAATGACTATAAGTTGTTTAGGCGGTATAGCTTAGAAATGGACCGGCAGGAAAAAAATAATTGCACCATTCGCAGCTTGTTTGAATTAAGAAAGGGAAAATCAATACCGCTGGAAGAAGTGGAACCTGTAGAAAGCATATTGAAACGTTTTGCCACGGGAGCCATGTCATTAGGCAGTATTTCGGAAGAAGCACACACCACGCTGGCATTGGCCATGAATCGCATAGGTGGAAAAAGTAACAGTGGTGAAGGTGGTGAGGATGAAGCCCGTTATATTCCGAACCCAGATGGTAGCAGTAGTTGCTCGGCAATTAAACAGGTTGCTTCCGCACGCTTTGGTGTTACCATCAATTACCTTAATCATGCAACGGAATTGCAAATAAAAATGGCTCAGGGTGCCAAGCCCGGTGAAGGGGGGCAATTGCCTGGACATAAAGTGAATGGAATAATAGCCCGCATCCGGCACAGTACTCCCGGAGTTGAATTAATTTCTCCGCCTCCGCATCACGATATCTATTCTATAGAAGATTTGGCGCAACTTATTTTTGATCTGAAGAATGCTAATCCGGCGGCGCGAATCAGCGTTAAACTGGTATCCCGTTCAGGAGTGGGAATTATTGCTTCAGGAGTTGCAAAAGGAAAGGCAGATCATATATTAATTTCAGGGCATGACGGAGGAACCGGAGCTGCACCGCTAAGTTCTATCCTGTATGCCGGACTTCCCTGGGAAATGGGAATTGCGGAAACACACCAGGTGCTGGTAAAAAATGGTTTGAGAGAAAGGGTAACCCTGCAAACAGATGGACAAATTAGAACAGGAAAAGATATTGTTATTGCCACCCTGCTGGGTGCCGAGGAATGGGGCATTGCAACTGCCGCACTGGTAGTATCTGGTTGTATTCTGATGCGTAAATGCCATTTAAATACCTGCCCCGTTGGTATAGCCACTCAAAACGAAGAGTTAAGAAAGAAATACAAAGGGCGTGTGGAAGACCTGGTTAATTATTTTACCTTTTTAGCCACAGAAACACGTGAACTAATGGCTTCTTTAGGCTTCCGTACCATTCAGGAAATGGTGGGAAAAACAGACAGGATACAACTGGTAAACCTGGAACGAAGCTGGAAATACGAACACTTAGACCTTTCTAAAATTTTATACCAGGCAGAAGGTAATTACCCCACCAAGCCATACCAGGCTGTTGAACAAAAACATGGACTGGAAGAAGTATTGGATAATAAACTAATTCAGTTTTCTATGCCGGCCATAGAAAAGGGGGAACGCTTAAGTGGAGTGTTTTCAGTGAATACAGGTAATAGGGCAATTGGCACCAAACTATCGGGATACATTGCAAAAAAACATGGCTCCGCCGGATTGGCTCCGGGCAGCATTCAACTGAGGTTTAAGGGAACAGCCGGGCAAAGTTTTGGAGCTTTTGGTATTAAGGGACTTGAACTTTTAGTAGAAGGGGAAGCGAATGATTTTTTTGGAAAAGGCCTTTCGGGAGCAACCCTGGCTGCTAAACCAGTACATGGAAGCAGTTTTGCCGCCAACAACAACCTGATTGTAGGTAATGTGGCGCTTTTTGGAGCTACTTCCGGTAAAGCGTTTATATGCGGAATGGCAGGAGAACGTTTTGCGGTAAGAAACAGTGGTGCACTTGCAGTAGTGGAGGGAGTAGGTGACAATGCCTGTGAGTACATGACCGGAGGAACAGTTCTGTTATTGGGTATGGCGGGAAAAAATTTTGCTGCCGGTATGAGTGGCGGAATTGTATATGTATATGATAAAGAGGAAGTATATCCTGAATATTTAGATGGGGGAAATGTGTGCTGTAAAAATATTCAGTTTGATGAAGAGGTTGTAATAAAGGCATTACTTAAGGAACATCAATCCTATACCGATTCAAGGTTGGCAGTTACACTGCTCGAAAATTGGGAGCAAGAGAAGGCATTGTTTAAAAAAGTAGTGAATAGTAAATACGAAAAATTAATGCAGGAACAGGCAGCAACGGAAAGTACACTTACAATATAATAACAAATCAATAAAAACAAAGCACCTATGGGAGATATTTGTATACCAGGTTAAGCAACCTACAGAGAAAAAGGCTACGGAGTAGTCTATGCCTACACAAGGAGTAAATAAAACTCTTTGAAAAGACCTTAGCAGGTTTTACACTAAAGTTTCCGGTACCAAAGGAAATGAACTATTTGGTAAGCGGATCTGTTTAAGTTTTTTCATTTATACCGGGAACTGGGTTGTATAACCAAAGTTTACCCGGTATAAAAAAGGGAATGATTCCCCGTTTGATGGATTGGTGAGCATCCCGCTTTGCGGGATTAGTTGAACAATACCGGCTACCAAAGTTGCGCCGGAAAGAATAAACAACTCCGCCTAGGGTGGAATAAGGACACAGGGTTCATGCCTGTGATTTTTTACAACAGTAATAACAATTTCAGGAGCAGTGTTAGTTCCATGAGCCAAAGATTTTATTTATGGGAGATGCAGCAGGATTTATAAAATATCCAAGAAAAACCGCTAAGGAGCGAAGTGTAAAGGAAAGGATTAAGGATTATCATGAAATATATGAGCCTTCAGGAAAGGATGAGGTGCGTCAGCAGGCTTCCAGGTGTATGGATTGCGGGGTTCCGTTTTGTCACAATGGATGCCCGCTGGGAAATATCATCCCTGATTTTAATGAGGCCGTTTATAAGCAGGATTGGGAAAAGGCCTATCTGCTATTAAACAAAACTAATAACTTCCCCGAATTTACAGGAAGAGTATGCCCTGCACCTTGTGAAGCAGCTTGTGTATTAGGCATAAACAATGAGCCAACTGCAATAGAATACATAGAAAAAAACATTATTGAACAGGCCTTTCAGGAAGGCTGGGTGATACCGTATGCCCGGGTGCAGAAAAGAAATGAATCAATAGCCATTGTAGGTTCGGGCCCGGCTGGTATGGCAGCTGCAGATGAATTAGCGAGGGAAGGATATGCAGTTACCGTTTACGAAAAAAGCGATAAAGCAGGAGGCCTGCTGCGTTATGGTATACCAGACTTTAAAATGGAAAAGTCTGTTATAGACAGACGTATTGCCGTTATGCAGCAATCGGGAATTAAATTTGAATTAAATACCTGTGTGGGTAAAGATATAAGTATAGAACAATTGCAGCGGCAACATAACTGTGTGTTGCTTTGTGGAGGAGCCGGGGTGGCCCGTGAACTAATGATACCGGGCAGAGAGGCAAAAGGAGTATACCTGGCTATGGATTTTTTAGAATCGGCCAACCGCTTCGTAGCAGGAAACAGTGAATTTCCGGCTATAGATGTAAAAGGTAAACGCGTTTTGGTGATTGGTGGCGGAGACACTGGTGCTGATTGTGTTGGTGTAAGCAACAGACAAGGAGCAAAAGAAATTACACAGATAGAGTTTATGCCTATGCCCGGAACTCAAAGAGGAGTGAAGGATCCCTGGCCACTGTGGCCACTTACTCTTAAAACCAGTACCAGTCATGAGGAAGGCTGCAGGCGCGAGTGGTCGGTGTTAACGAAAGCCTTTGTGACCGATGAAAACAACAGGTTAACGGGAGCAGAATTGGCAACAATAACCTGGAAAACGGATCCGGTAAGCGGAAAAAGCTATTACGAGGAACCTGTAGGAAAGATCAATGTAATACCCTGTGATGTGGCCTTTATTGCCATTGGCTTTACCGGGGGTGATCATGCCTGCCTTTCCACGCCTCAGTTAGAAATTATGCAGAATGGAAATATTTCCTCTAAATCGTATCAGACCTCAGTAAAGGGAATATTTGCCGCCGGCGACATGAGGAGAGGGCAATCACTGGTAGTTTGGGCTATACGTGAAGGCAGGGAAGCAGCGAAAGCCATTATGAAATACATTTCAAAAGAAAACTCAGCATAAAAAATCCCGGCACTACAGGTAATGCCGGGATGAGGATTAAATTTTTTACAAAATTTTAGGTAAAAGCACAAATGATACCACCCATAATAGCCATACAAAGAATCCAAAATCCTGAGTTAATGGCTACGTATTTGAATCTTTTTCTTTCGAATAGAGCATTGATGGCGATAATAGGAAGAGCAAGAAAGATACCACCAATGGTACCATGAAGGGCACCATGTTTAAAAGTTCTGAAATTTGTGCCATACTTTTCCATGGCAGAACTCACAAAACGACTGGGTTCTGAATTAGGATCATCTAAACCTGGCATGCCTTGAACGATAGATCCCAGGTGAAGTTGGTGAATGACCATAAATTGAATAGCCATAGCGGCTAAAAGGCTTAGGAAAAAAGTAAGCCCGAATATTAATCCCATATTCGCTCCTTTTAGTTTTTCTTCGTTTAATCCACAGGCATCCATCCAGGCTTTTCCCAATACCTTGGGGTTATACCAAATAAAGCCTAATACCAATGGTGTTATTGCTGCGAGTAGTAGAATAGGAAAATTCATGCGGATGTTTTTAAATTTTTGTTATTAAATCTTAGTTAAGGATTCAGATATATCTCTAACTGCCTTAGTTGTTTCGTGGCAAATATATAATGTTTTTTTAGATATGCTATTCATGTGTGCAATTTGCAAGTTTAACATGTTTTACATGAATGAATTTTTAGAGGCTCCCTTTGGAATGATGGCAATGAGTCGACCTAAAACAGGGAGCATAAAAAAAGGGAGATTACCGGTTTGCCAGTAACTCCCTTTAATAAAGGTTTGTCAATTAATTGTCCGTAATCTAATGATTTGATCTATGGCATTAGGTAAAAGCATTAAACCCCGTAACATCCATTCCGGTAATAAGCAGGTGAATGTCGTGTGTTCCTTCGTAAGTAATCACCGATTCCAAATTCATCATGTGACGCATAATGGGGTACTCACCGGTAATTCCCATTCCTCCATGAATTTGACGAGCCTCACGGGCAATTTGTAATGCCATGTTCACATTGTTTCGTTTGGCCATAGAAATTTGCTGAGGGCTGGCCCTGTGTTCATTTTTTAATACACCCAGCCTCCAGGTAAGCAATTGGGCTTTGGTAATTTCGGTAATCATCTCCGCTAATTTCTTTTGGGTTAACTGAAAGCCTCCGATAGGTTTCCCGAACTGAACTCTTTCTTTGCTGTAGCGAAGCGCTGAATCATAACAATCCATGGCTGCACCAATAACACCCCAGGCAATTCCGTATCGTGCACTGTTGAGGCAACCCAGCGGCCCCTTAAGTCCTTTAATGGTAGGGAAAATATTTTCTTTCGGAACTTTTACATTATCAAATACCAGTTCGCCTGTGGCGCTGGCCCTTAAGCTCCATTTGCCATGCGTTTCAGGGGTTGTGAATCCGGCATAACCTCTTTCCACCACCAAGCCCCGGATATCGCCGTTTTCATCTTTGGCCCAAACTACTGCAATGTCCGCGAAAGGTGCATTACTGATCCACATTTTAGCGCCGTTTAATAAGTAATGATCGCCTTTGTCTTTAATATTAGTAAGCATGCCACCAGGGTTCGATCCATGGTCTGGTTCTGTGAGTCCGAAACAACCCATTAAATCACCGCTGGCCAATTTAGGAAGGTATTTTCTTTTTTGTTCTTCACTTCCGTAAGTGTAGATAGGGTACATGACCAAGGAGCTTTGTACAGAGGCTGTAGATCTGAGTCCGCTGTCGCCGCGCTCGAGTTCCTGCATAATTAATCCATAAGAAATCTGGTCTAAACCAGGGCCTCCATATTCTTGCGGAATATAAGGGCCAAAAGCTCCTACCTCTGCTAATCCTTTAATCCATTGCTTAGGGAATTGAGACTTTTGAGCATATTCTTCTACTATGGGAGTTACTTCTTTTTTTACCCAGGCACGGGTGGTTTCACGAATCAACTTATGTTCATCCGTTAATAACTCATCCATAAGGTAATAATCGTGTGGTTGAAAGTTGTCTGATGCCATATTCTTAGTATATTTAGAATGAACAAAGTTAATTTTATTTTCAGCATTTAACAATTGTTTTCTAAATTGAAACGTTTGAGGGCTTTTTGATTGTAAAAACCTTGATTTGGGAAAGAACTGACTTGAATTAAGCATAAAGACTGTAAATACAATGGCGGGAATTAATAAAGTAATATTAGTAGGAAACCTGGGCAAAGACCCTGAAATGAGGTATTTGGAAGGGGGTGCCGCAAGGGCAAATTTTACTCTGGCGACCACGGAAGTGTTTAAAGATAAGAACGGAAACCGTGCCGAACATACCGAGTGGCATTATGTGGTGATGTGGCGAAGCCTGGCGGAAACCGCAGAAAAAATACTGAAGAAGGGTGCGCAGGTTTATATAGAAGGAAAGCTGCAAACGCGCGTATGGCAAGACAAAGAGGGACATAAACGAAACATTACCGAAATCGTAGCCGATCATTTTTTACTCTTAACCAAAAAAGAGCCTCATACTTCTGCGGAAGCGCCTCCACCTCCTCCGACTCCGGGAAAAGAAAATACTGGGGAGTTTAAAGGTGGAGATGACCTGCCCTTCTGAGAACAGGCTTAATTTTTAATGTGAGCAGGCTTTAAGATTATTTCTACATTTGCAACATGTTAGTACATCGTTTTGTGTTTATGTCTGTTTTAGTATTATTAGGAATAGGACTTTGTTCCTGTGCCGATGATGAAGATGATATCGTGTACACCCCTAAACCCAAAGCTTACCTGCGAATTAACTTTCCGGAAAAAAAATATACCAGTTACAATAGCCTTTGCCCCTATACCTTTGAAATACCTGTATATGCAGTAGTGGAAAGAGATGCAAACAGTAGTGCAGAGCCCTGCTGGATCAACATCAAATACCCTCAATTTCGTGCACAGTTACATGTGAGCTATAAACAGGTCAACAATAACCTGAGTAAATTCCTGGAAGACTCGAGGGAACTTGCGGTACGCCATCAAATTAAGGCGAGTGGCTTAGAACAGCAAGTGATCCTCCGCGATACAGCAAGGGTGTTTGGAATGATGTATGATATTAGTGGAAATACAGCATCTTCGGTACAGTTTTATGTAACAGATAGTACAAAACATTTTCTCAGAGGATCATTGTATTTTAATTCCGCTCCCAATATCGATTCCATGAAAATAGTGATTGATTTTTTGAAAAAGGATTTGTTCTACATGATTCAGACCTTTAGTTGGAAGGATCAGCTCAATAAACCCAATTAAAACTACAAAAACGAAATTTTTTTGGAGCAGAAAATACAATTTGAACATTATATGGATGTCAAATAAATTTTGTTTCTTTTGAAAAATTCTGAGTGTATATTTCTTCTCCCCAACTTTTTTAATTCACCCTGTTCCCGTTTGAATTTGTCAACGTATTAGTAGATAAGCGTAGTTTATATTAGCTAAGGTTTCTGAAAGTTCTTTTAAAACATCAACTAAAGGCAATATTGGTTGATTTTAACAACAAACAGATTTAGCGAATTAAACTTACTTTACCGGTATATTCATGTGAGCGACGATAAATATCGGTAATATAAAACCTGTAAATATATACTCCTTCCTGAACAAGTTTATGAGTAGAAATGGAAGTTTGTGACGTTCCATCCCAGCCGGCATGAAGATCTGTTGAAGTGAATATCTTTTCTCCCCAACGGTTATAAATGTGTAATTGGTAATCCAATATATTTGTTCCGAACCCATTAAATTTATCATTTAATCCATCTCCTTCAGGGCTGAATGAATTGGGGATGTAAAAGGTAAATTCACTTTTTACTTCAGTGCAAAGTTTGGTAGAATCAATACACTTATTGTTGTTATTGCTTACGATGAGTGTAGCGCAGTGTTTGCCAACGTTGAAAAACGCTTTTTCCTTTAAATAAAAAGCACAGTTATTCCATTTTTCACCATCATCAAACAGCAACACACAATTATCAGCTCCCGTTGAATTATTAGTGTATTGAACTACGGGATTGTATTCCGAAACCTCCAGATTGCTTACGGCTAAGATGGCTTGAGGCTTTGGAAGTATGTGTAAGCAGGAAGCCTTTACAACAGTATCTTTGCAACCATCCTGGTTTTTTACTATTAAGGAAACAGTATATACTCCTGCATTAGTGTACAGATGTGCCGGATTGGAAAGGTTAGCGCTGGTTCCGTCTCCAAATTCCCAATACCAGCTGGCTATGGTGGCGGATGATTGATCGGTAAAGTTAATCGTAACCGGGGCACAGCTGGCATTAGCAAAAGTAAAATCCGCTTCAGGAACAGGGAGTATGGTAATCATTACTTTTACCGTGTCTTTACAGCCATTCAGGTCAGTGCCGGAAATAATGTATTCTGTAGGTTTGGTGCCAATGGTGTAAGCTGTATTTGTGCCAGTAGCAATAAATGTTGCCGGCCAGGCATATTGGTTTGCTCCTGAAATGCTTATACGTGCTGTATCTCCGGGGCATACCGATACGGAATTTGCAGAAAGTACCGGCACAGGATTTACCGTTACCGTAACAGTAGCGGTTCCCGAACAATTTCCGCTGGTACCATTTACCGTATAGGTGCTGGTGCTGCTTGGATTTACCAAAGCCTGATTGCTGCCTAAGGGTGTTGCACCGGAAGACCAGGTATAGTTATCTGCTCCACTGGCTGTTAGCGTATCTTTTTCCCCCAAACAAATGCTTATGGCAGGTACCTGTATGTTTAAATTATTTGAAACAGTAACAGTTGCTATAGCAGTTCCGGAACAGCCGTTGTCGGTACCGGTTACTGTATAGCTGGTGGTTGTAGTTGGGTTAACACTTACTGTAGCTCCACTTGCCGGACTTGTGCCTGCCGACCAGGAATAAGAGGAGGCTCCGCTTGCTACTAAAGTACCGCTGGTTCCTGCACAAATAGTAATAGAATTAACAGTGATTTGCGGTTTAGGGTTAACGGTAACTGTAAATTGTACCGTATCACTGCATCCATTTGTGCTGCCGGAAACAGTGTAAGTAGTGGTGCTGGCAGGTTGCACGCTGGCTGTGCCAGTTGTTGTGCCAGGACTTACCCCTGCCGACCAGGTATAAGAGCTTGCTCCGGTTACTGTAATGTTAGCTGTTTCGCCCAAGCAAATAACAGGATTATTGACTGTTAATTGTGGCTTTGGAGTAACGTAGACGGTGGCAGTATCTGTTGCCTTGTCTCCATTGGCATCTGTGATATTTAGTGTGTAGGTGGTAGTTGAGGTTGGACATACATCAGGTTTTTCAGTAGTTAAGTTACCAGGTTGCCAGTTATAAGTAACAGCTCCACTGGCATCTTTTACAGTTGGTTGTAGTGTAATGCAGGAGCCCTCACAAATAGTTCCTTCATTTACAATTACGGTAGGGCCACAGGGAACATAAGTGCCGGAAATTTTTACTGTATCGATCCACATCAATGGGCATTCGGGTGTATTGTCTTGCACAGTTACAATATAGGTACCGGCTTGTAAATTACTGATGTTTTGTGTGCTTTGAGCAGGAACAGTATTCCAGCTATAGGTGAATGGAGCCTGGGCGCTGGGATCATTTACGGTTACCGTTGCTGTTCCCCAGTTGCATCCGGAAATGTCAGTACTGGTGGCATTAATACAGGTAGTACAAATGGGAAATTCAACCAATTGAACAAAATTTTTACCTGTTACATAAATTTGTCTGTCATTTAAAGGATTTAACTGAAGGTCATAAACATCTCCCTGGGTGTTGATGGTAGTATTGGTAGAGAGGTCACTGCTGTACCTTCTGATGACACCATTTACTCCTACATAAACTCTGTTGCAATGATCTTTATCTATTCCGGAGAAGTTACCAAAACCACCATTAGGGACATTGGTTTGATGGTCTTTATTGCCATTGCCTTTGTTCCAGGCAATAATATCATTGCCATTGTAAGTATATACATATTTCGATCCTACAACCATACCATTTAGACCATTTGACATATTTGCAGCCGGAAAATATTTTGGATTCCCTACTTCCATAATATTATTGGACGGATCAACTGCCTTCCAGGAATAAGGAGACATAGTGGGAATAGGAGATCTTACCATACGTAAATCTTCCGGATCCTGAGGAGAGGAGGTGTTTTTAGAAACGGTAGAATAGATAGCCGACTCATTGTCTTCTTGTGCCATGTATACAATGTCTTTTAATTGTTTGGTTGTAGCATGTGTATCAAATGTTTTGATCCCACTTAAACTGGTATCTACAGTCCCTAATTGATTTGCAGGTGGCCCACCACCACCCAGAAAGAGGGTTTTGGAATTGGTTCTTTTGTTGGTGCTCAGTCTCCACACTTCAAAAGAAGGCCCTCCGGGAGGTGTATAGGTAGCCATGTTAGCTGATAATGTTCCGTTCGGGTTTAGTTTAAGCACCATTGGATTTGTTCCACCCTGAAAGCCAAATCCAGCTGAAATAAAAACACTACCGTATCTGGTAATTTCTATGTCGCCATAAAATCCCATGCTCAATTCGGGGGTAGTATATGTCCAGATAAGATTTCCCGCAGGGTTAAATTTTTTCACCTGATAAGTGTAATTCAGAAAACCGATTTTAGTACCACCTCCATACACAAAGCAGTTACCATAATAATCAACACGTATTCCGTATCCATTATTTACCGTAGTAAATGCCGGGCTGGTTACCCAGGGATCAATAATAATATCCTGGGAAGAATCATAATTACCTAATGAAAACCCTATTGAATTGTTAGTGATGGTGTATGTTGCCGGAATGCCTTTTGAAGCGTCTTTTTTGTAAAAGGCCTTTGGTGCACTATCAGTTAAATTCCCACCTGAAGAGAAAATCTGCAAGTTTCCTTTTTTGTCAATGCTTAACTCTTTATGACCAGAGTATATTAATTTTATCTTTTCCGGATCAGCGCCAGCGTGTAGAATCAGGTTGTATTTTAAACCCTCTTCTTTTTGGTTTTCATCAAAGTAATATTCTATATCTATATTTGGATAAACATTTTTATAAGTGAGTTTTTTATACGCCTGGCAAACATAACTTTCTTTATCACCGTTACTATATGTATAATAATCTGTGCAAACTTTACTTAATTGAACACCGGTATTTGTAAAATTTCCAAATTGAATATGTATAACTGATGTTTGGTTTTTAAATAAATCCGAATAATCAGTAGGGGTTATTTTTCCATCTTTATGAAAATCTTCTTCTACTTTTTCTTTCAACCACTCCTGGGTTAAACTATTTTCTATTCTTAATTTATATTTCTCTAAAACATAATACATGCCCTGTGCCGTAAAATAAATGCGCATGTTTCCATTTTCAACACCACAAATTATTTTTTCTCCTTCAGGAATTTTTTCGTTGAATTGACCTTTGTTTTCTATAAATACCCTGTTGGAGAAAGGCTGGGATACACTCCATTTGCTGATAGCGGGCGCTTGAGCCGCAAGAGATAAGGGAATAATGGCTATAAGAATGAAAAGAACTGATGGTAGTGGTAGGTGTTTTTTCATGGTGAAAGTATTATTTTTTGTAATTAGGTATTCTTATTTCAGAACCGGTTGATTTAAAAAAGAAGATGTTTCACAGTATGCAGTTTAACTCGAACTTTCTGTTGTTTTAAGGCGAATTCGATTTGTATCAAATAGAATAACCAAAAAACTAAACCAATCACTAAGCCAGGGGATGCTATTTTTATACAAGGGAATCAATCAGGTAATAAGTAGAGCCATACACCAATGTAATAATCAAGACCTATATCGTTTAACAACTTTACCAATCATTGTGTGCAGGCTATACTACTTATTAACAAAACCAACCAAATTACCACCTGTTAAACCCTTATAAACCGGTGGTATAATAATAAGAAAGCTAAGCAGGCACTTACCCCTATGTTTGAATGAAATTTTTTATGTGGGAAAATGACCTATATAGATACAAAAAGGTAGAAGCATGCAGAGCGCCCATATCTGGAAAATGGTGGTTGGAGCATGTAAAAGAGTTTGACTGTTATTTTTATGGCAATTTCTGTTAGATATGAATGAGTTGACCATTGCCTGAAATGTTGAAGTTGACGGTAATTGGATTGCCTTTATAGTAAACCACGGAACTCCCTGAAATGGTTGCTTTAAAGTAGGTGTTAACCCATAAGCTAATGGTACTTGAGTTTTCTGCACTCACATCACAATTGGTTGACTGTAGCCCCACACAATCAATGCTTCCGTTTGAGTTGACAAGTAATGTTTCCGTTACAACAAAACCGTCCGTGATCTTGATTAATCCTGTGCCTCCGGTAACTGTGGCCCTGAGGTTAGCTGTTGTAAGCTTTTCCAGTACAATGCTTCCGGTACCATTTACCAACAGGGTAACATCAGATGCGTCAATTTTTGTGTTGGAAACTATTTTTCCAGCCCCATTTATTACCATAGAACGAATATCCGGGGAATGTATTTCAATTTGTACGGGGTTAATAGTGCTAAAACTCCCGGTGGTATTAATTTTAAGTATGGTGTTTTCAATGTTAATATCGATAATTTTTGTGATGTTTGGCTGAGCGGTAATGGTAATGCTGTATACTGGATCCTGAACATAAACGATGCTGGCGGTAATATTCAACTCTATTCCATAAAAGAACCCCGATACCGGTATATTCTGGCTTGTTACTGTTCCCTGCCCACCAATTACATTTGCAGTTGTTGTTGTTGTTTCGGTGGTGCTTGTAGTTTTTACCACCAATTGTTTTTCCTTTTTGCAGGAAAATAAAGCCGTCAACAGCAACAACAGGCTTAGTATTTTATTATTTATCATTTTGTTTTAAGTATAGCAAAATTTAGTAACACACAAGCATACTTTAATTTACGACAACTTCAGCAACATTTACCCCTATCTTTCCCTAAAAAATAGTTAAGTATTTGATATTAAAACAATTTAAATGACAATTTGAAACCAACCTGATAACGGGCATTGTATTTTAAATAGGTGTCGGTTTGTGTGGTAACAGTGGTAGTAGTAGTAGTGCTTGTTTGCCCATTTCCGGTTTGTGTTATTATTGTAGACGAGGTAGTGGCGGAATTAGAGGTGGACGAAACAGGACGAATGGCTGCAATACCCCGGGTGAATGGCAGGTCTGGAGATGCTGCATGTATCAAATAATAGTTAAAGGTGGGGCCTGCACTTATTCCAAATTTCGAGCCTATCCTATATTCTATACCAGTGTGAAATTTATTCAGTAAGTTCAAGTAGAAATCAGTAGCCCTGGCATATTGGAGTTGTTGTGTGCTGGTTTCAATAGTCAATAACCACGCTCCTTTGAGCTTCCAGGTGCTGCCTATTCCATAGCCAAAGGTGAGAAAGTCTGGGTAGCGGGAGTTTATTCCCGCCAATAGGATGTTGTGAAAATGAGGCACTCCTGTCCGGAATGCAGCCGTTGTAAAATACATTTCATCCCCGGCAAGCTCTAATTGATGGGTTCCGCTTTTAACAATGCTTATTATTCCTATGGGTATTCCCTTTGAACTATCCGCGAGATTTAAAAAGGAAATTTGAAGCCCATTGTTTTGTTTACACCTGTTAATGAGTCCGGAAACTTGCAGTCCGTTATTTACTGCGGCAGTGTTTAAAATCCCTGATAATTGAACTCCTTTGATACTTCGGGTTTTGTTAAACACACTGCTGATCTGCACTCCGTACGAGTTCCCTTCAACAATATTAGCAATTCCGGCCAGCTGAAAATACTTTACGTTGCCCTTGTCCCAGTTAATAAGACCGCCAATTTCAAATATTTCAACCTCAGAGGAAATACCGGCCAAAAGGTTTATGGATTTTTTATTGATGGTTTTTGCAGATAATAAGGCATTGGAACCTATACCCGGAACAATAGAAAAGGCAAAGGGGTTTATGAGTTTTTCATGGATGTTTTGCTGGTGTGCTTTAAAAATGGTAAGTTTCCTTTTGTAATATTTGTCCCGGTGTGGTGGAAGTGAATTTTTTTCTTTTTCCCTGGCCGAATCAGCAACCGTATAAGTTACTCCGGAAGAATTTTGGGAAAAGGCAGACTTCAATAGCAGGCTGTCTGAATTGTTAGTTGTTTTTTTCTGAACAGTATTGCCCGTTGATGTTAAATTGTTGGGATCATTGGTGCCGGGAGAAGCAGGAGAAGCCTGATGTAAACTATCGGATTGAATGAGTACGGTTGGAATGGGAGAATTTTCAGTTGCAGTTTTTAGGTGGGATGAACGAGGAGTTAAATAAATAACAAGGTCTTTTTTGCTGATTTTTTGGACGCTAATGGTAGTATCATAAAATCCTTTTTTAGCAATTGTTACTAGGGTAGAAGGATTTTTAGCAGAAACAGCAATATGGAAAAGACCATAATAATTAGATATCGCAGATTTTTTTGATGCTGTAATATACAGGCTGCCGGCACGAATGGCAGTACTATCCATTTTACTGTATAAATAGCCTGTTATAACTTTCTGAGGCGGAGGTACATGATTTTCACAAATAATAATAATGTATGGGGATTTAATTTTATAGGTACAGCCACTTTCAGAAAATAGCTCATT
>JACCDP011135553.1_pt1 | contig 17151 bp, 18 predicted proteins | sample 7445841 | NCBI WGS metagenome assembly JACCDP01 (sample SAMN15323441, study PRJNA562643) | freshwater metagenome | isolation source: river surface water | place: USA:Blue River Watershed | collected 2017-08-17 | reverse complement strand
TTCCTACCTGGCCATGACCAAGCGATCCATCTACGTGGACAACCATACCCACGAAGGACAGGAGAGCAAGCGACTGACGGTCGTCCCCGGGAAAGGCAAGTACATTTTCGTCTATCCGTTCCTCAAGACCCGCGAGTGGTTCCTGCTGACGAAGGCGGCCCGCCAGGGCATGATGGACGAACATATTGAAGTCGGCCATCGATTCCCTTCGGTGAAATTGAACACGACCTACTCATTCGGACTCGACGATCAAGAATGGGTGGTGGCGTTTGAAAGCGACAAGCCGGAAGATTTTCTGGACTTGGTGATGGCGCTGCGCGAAACCGAAGGCTCACGCTATACGTTACGTGATACCCCGATTTTCACCTGTATTCGCAAGAGCCTCAAGGAAACCCTCGATACATTAGGCGGCTAAACACGTATTGAGGAAGGCCGTCCCCAACCTTCTGTTTCCGTGAGAGTTGGTACGAGAGAACGGCTTTCGGTCACGTGACCGAAAGCCGTTCTCCTTTTTTGCATGGTCGATCGAGACAGATTCCTACGCCATCCAGAAACCTCTGTTCTTTTCAGATCAAGATGGTTTGCGAGGCCCTGTCACTTGGATCTCTCGCCTACGGCCAGCTTTGACAGCCTCACGAGGCCTGTGTTACCTCTAGTGAATATAATTTCGACACCCTTGACTCGTCATGACTGATACGACAGCTCTTTTTGCACTCCGTTTTCCAGATGGCTCAGTAAGCCTTTACGTTGATGAACAGTATGCCCAGGATCGAGGGATCGACTCCTCGAGGCTCGTGCGGGTAGAAATTCCCCGGGAGATGTTCATCACAGGAACCATTCAGGATATTCGAGAATATGTGGCGCTCCAGCTCGAACAACAGCAGCAGGCAGGCACGGCCTAGGGTGGCTTTATTCCGGCTTCCAGCTATCAAATGATATAACTGACACGCTATGACGACAACCATCACTTCATCGCCACTGACTGCGGAAATAGTCGAAGAGACCATTGCTGGATTACCGATCCAAGGTCGCATTATGCTTCGACTGCTCTTGCTGCAGCACCTTGATGTAACGCATGACGAAATTCTTTTCATGGTCGCAGATCGCCCTGATCCCCGGTGCGTGTCCGGGAAGAAGCCCGTCACCACCATGACGCAAGAATCCATTACCGCCATGATTGAGCGCCGAGATGAGTATCGGCGACGAGTTCGACTTCGTCGAGAAAGAACGTGGCTGCAATGTGTTGCCCTTGCCAATCTTGCGAAAACGGCGGACGCATTAGCCATACGTGCGGCGGCGCTTCTGGTCGATCGAGGGGTTTCCTCCACGACCATCCGCGAGTTGAAAACGCAAGCTCGTTCTGCTGTGCCATCAACCACACTGCGTCTGTTGGAAGAAGCCTGGAACAAGAACGAGATCGGTCCCGACGTGTATCAGAACCATCGGCTCGTTGTCGAAATGCAAACGCAGCTTCGGTTTGCAGAGCGGTTCAAAAAGCGTCTCGCGCTTGCGGATCGTGAACGGCAGACGTCTGATCAGACCACCTTACAGGACCATGAGATCGGCCACATCTGGGGAATCCCAGCCGGCACCCTCGCGGCCCGCAAAGTCAAATTTTTATCTCAGTATCTCCTGGCAATCCAGGCTAAATGTTTCGGAGCGGAATCGTACACAAAGGAGAATCTCGTTCCTTCTCCGGATCTGTGGAAAGCAACCGTGCACGTGCTTTCCCAGCGTCCCATTGAACGATTAATTCCTACCTATGACGGACTCGAGGGGACTGAGTCTGCGTTACTCGAAAAGCTCACGGCGTATGCAGTCCTCGGCCTATCGGAAACGATCGAGACGAAGTTTTGGAACTCGCTTGTCTATGGCGCCAGTTCCAATGCAATGCATACTGAAATCACCAGGACGCTGTTCGGACTTCAGCGGTTGGTCGCCATACAAAAGGAAGTCGATACCAGTCCTGAAGCATTGGACGAAATCTTACTGGCCCGATCAAGACCGACCTCCAAAGAGTCTGAACCAGCCGTACAAGAGCGAGACGCTGGGCACGGCGAACTGACAGACTTGCAGCGCCAAATCCTGCATAACTTCATCGGAGAAGACGTCAGCGGACGATCCTCAGACAAGTGGTAATGTTCCGTATTGCCAATCCGACGCCATTCGGTATAATTGTCTCCAATGAAGATGACACCCCGCACTCTCTTTGGGTCCATGTTCGAAGCCGGAGTCTTTGTCTGGCTGCTACCGATCATCCTGGCTCTTACCCTTGCCTTCGGCATGCCCATGCCGGCGTCCGCAGGTGGCCTCGTCGAAATCGCTGAGCTCTTAGCGCATCCAGAGCAGTACGATCATCTGGACATTATCGTGACCGGAAAAGTGATGAATGTTCAGCTGGCAACGAATCGTCAAGGACAGCCTGCCTATGGATTTTTACTCCAAGACCAAGCGGGCACACTGAAAGTCGTGAGTCTCGGACAGGTAGAGGTTCATGAAGGCGATCAGGTGATCGTCGAGGGTGTGTTTAGTCGCCTGCGACAGGTAGGCCGCAAGATCGTCTACAATGAGATTAAGGCCCTCTCTGTCAGACCGTTGACTCGCCTGAATCCTGACCTTGTCGGCTGACCACTGACGGGGTTCAGTCCGGCACCTGTGTGCTCCACCTCCACCGATTGCTATTCCACTCAACGCGGCAGTTTAAGAATCCAGCGCAAGAGTTTGTCTGACGTGCGATCGGGAAGCAGTCTTGCCATGAGCGCGCGGAGCTTGGCATCATTTCCAACCAGATATCGAGTCTTTGGGATCGGCGCAGTCAATGCAGCTGCTACCGCCTTTGCTACAGTCTCGGAAGAGACGGCTCGCTTCGACGCTTCTTCCACAATTTTCCTCACGGCCACGACAATCGGTTTATATAACGTTCGCAGGTCATCCCCTATTGCCGCCTCGCGCTCGGCGGCGTCAACCGTTGATTTGTTCCAGATGGGAGTCGCAATCGCACCCGGCTCGATGATCGACACGTGGATCCCCCATTGTTGGACTTCCAAGCGGAGCGCATCCGTGATTGCTTCCAGCGCATATTTTGATGCGGAATAGGGCCCCATGAGCGGCATTGTCGTAAGACCGGCAATAGAACCCATATTGATGATCCGGCCTCGTCCCTGTCGTAACAAGGGAAGAAAGCTCTGCGTGACAGCGACCTGTCCGATCACATTGACGTCAAGCTGCTGTCTGAGATCGGCAATAGGCACAACTTCCAGAGGGCCGACTACTGCAATCCCGGCATTATTGATTAATCCATATAATCCATCGGTCCTGGTCAGTTCTGAAACTAAGAGATGAGCTTTGCGTATCGCCGAAGCATCCGTGATATCGAGTGCAATCGGCATGAGACGATCTGAGCTGTTTTTTTGAAGGGACAGCCCGTCTTCAGGCTTCCGCACTCCTGCAAACACTCTGAAACCCAATCGATCAAGATGCAGTGCGCAGGCTGCTCCAATTCCTGTAGAGGCACCGGTGATGACCACCGCCTGATTGCGTTCACTCGTCACATAACCCTCTCAAAGACCAACGAGAGGACCATAACGGGTTTCGAGTGCCTTCGTCCATACGTCCCCCATTGTTTCCATACCCATTCGGTAGACATCGCTCAGCGTCTTCGGCTATTATCAAATTCTCTTCACCTTCTAGTGGCGGTGTAGCTCAGTTGGCAGAGCAGCGGACTCATAAGCCGCGGGTCGGCCGTTCAATCCGGCCCACCGCCACCAAACCAAGGTCGCTGTACAGGCAGCTTTCTGCCAGGCTACTCACTCTAGGCTATTCTGCAGTCATTTTCTCAACACACTGGCTTCTGATTCATTGATTGCATACAGTAACCGGTATGTCCAATGAGGGATAAGTATGCACCCCAAACTCCAACAAGCGCACGACGATGAAATGATGATGGCGGCCGCACAGTACCGTGCAGGCGACATGGAACGGGCATTTTCCCATCTTGAACGCGCACACATTCTAGGGCAATCGTTTCCCATTGCTCATGCGCAAGCTCATTGCTGGATGCTGAAAGTCGGATGGAAACGTCGAGATTTCGTTGAAGTTTTCGGTCAAATTCTGCGCATCATTGGAGCACTCCTATTCTCCAAAATTTGGGTGCCGTTGGGCAATACTGGTGGTGCTCGCGTACCGCCGTTTCGTTCCATGCCCATTTCTGAAGACCTTCGTCGCTTGCTGGAGCAATATGGACCTGGCTCCAACGCTTGATGCGTCTTCGTGTACTGGTGCAGCGCGCTATATCCTCACTCTTCCCTCAATCCCTCCACAATCGGTTGTCGAGCAGCCCATCTGGCAGGAAAATACCCCGCCACGAACGTGGCCACTCCTGCCAACGAGACCGCCTGGATCAGCGATCCGATAGGAACAATCATCTGGATCGTCCAGCCAAATGATTGTCGATTGATGACCTTAATCAATAAGAGCGAGAGCAAGCCACCTCCGATGAGTCCTAACACAATTCCGACCGTACCCAGGTAAGCCGCCTCCCACAGCACGAGTTGGCGTATTTGTGTAGCGCTACCGCCAATCGCGCGTAAAGTCGCAAACTCCCGACGCCGTTCGAGGACGGACGTAATCAAGGTATTCACGATCCCAAGCATGGCAATCACAACGGCAATGGCCTCCAACACGTACGTGAGGAGAAAGGTACGATCAAAGATGTCAAGAATCTCCTTTCGTAATTCAACATTGCTGATGACGAGCGGAGGCAGACCACCATTACCGGAAGCACGCAATAGTTCTGTCATCCGTTCTCTGACGCGACCCAGATGTGTTCCATCTTGCAAATACACCGGGAACACCGTCACGAGTTCATCATGCCAGAGCGACTGATAGAGCGCCCGATCCATGAGCAGCTTGCCCCCGTCGGTCGAATAGTCATAAAACACGGCCACGATTGGAAATTTCCGCGGACCACTGGGTGTTGCGACTTCGAGCATTGAGCCTTCATGCACCTCCAGCCGGTTCGCCAACACTTCTGATACAAGGAGTCCGTCGATGTCAGCGGCTCGATTGAGCTGTTCTGACGAATCACCGCTACGCACGAGATAACGGCTCCATTGTGCATGCAACCGCAAATCCCTCGAGACGACAGCCACACGCTGCCCTTTCACGTCAATACGCACATCACGGTAACTGTCAACGGCGGCCACACCCGGAACGGATGCTAGGATGCTCATCCATTCGGAAGGCAGGCTTCGTCCCACGGTTCCAATTTCCGTTCCGCGCAGCCATAGTGAAGGAGCCACAACCACATCAGCCAGAACCGTATCAGTAACCCACAGTTCCACGGTATGGCGAAAGCTCCGCACCATGACCAAAACGCCGATCATGATCGCAAGTCCTACCATAAAAGCTGAGACGGTGACTCCATTGCGGCCAGGATTGCGAGCGGCATGTTCCACCGCAATCCCTCTCATCACTCCACCCGCACTGAATTCTCGACCCACATATCGTCGCTGCCGCCATCCGGTTACACATATCGGAGCCAAACAGGCCAATCCTGCCAATAAACATAATGTTGCCGCATATCCCAAGATGGGAACGCCACCAATAGGCCCAGGCCAACTCAGTAGTCCAGCAACCACGAGCAACGCCACGCCTCCGACCGCAAGCCCTCCGACCCGTACTTGCTGGCTTGCTTCATAGTCACCGGGAGCGAGGGCTCGCACGGTTGTCGTACGGCTCGCGTCCAAGCTGGGACCGATGGCACCGATCATGGATACCACGCATCCAATCGCGATTCCTTCGAGTACTATCCTCCAAAACTGATCCGTCCAGAAGAGGCCACTCCCGCTGGTTCCAACCGAAACAAAGAGATCTGAAATCGTTCGACCCAGGAGTGTAATCAGCTCTTGCGCCAATGCCATTCCGGCTGCGCTGCCGAGGATTCCGCCGAAAAACCCATACAGTCCGGCTTCCATGAGGAACAGCGCGGCGACCCGTGACTGCGTCATCCCAATCGCCCGATAGATTCCAATTTCCCGTCTCCGCTGGGCGACGGAAAATGCCATCGTGTTGTAGATGAGAAACATGCCCACCAACAACCCAACCCAGCTCAGCACCGTTAAATTCAGTCGAAACGCGCGTAGCATCTGTTCAACTTGGCTGGTCCGATTAGCAGGTCGCTCGGTGTTCACATGAGGAGGGAGAACTGCTCGCACCCTCGCTCCGACTTCTTCAATAGGTACGTTCGTATCGGTAACGAGATCGAATCGATCGACCTTCCCGACCATACCAAACACAATCTGTGCGGCTGCGATGTCCATGACCGCCATGCGTTCCCATGATGAACGGCGATCCGGTGGTCCTCGCAGGATCCCGACAACTTGACAGCGGATCTGCCCGGTCCCAATCAGAAGATCGATGTGGTCACCGACTGAAGCTTTCCACTCTCTCGCCAGTGCATCTCCTACATACACGGCCTGTGGATCGATCATATTCATCAACTGTTTTTCCGACGCCGGTTGGTCCATCTGAAAGCCTCGTGTATGGAATTCTTCCAGAAGGTCCAACCCAATCACTTGAACAGCCTGGCTCGGTTGGTTTCCATTCATCCGCACTGCTGTTTGAAAAATTACTGGAGAAGCAGAAGTCACACCGGACACCGCGCGTATCGATCCCACAAGCTGCTCATCAAGTCCCGTCTCATCCCCTGACACTTCCAGCGTGGTGGGCCCTGCAACGCTGAGGACTGCCTGTTCAAATGAACGCAGCACATCGACATTCGCCGTTCGAACTGCAACAGAAGCCGACACTCCCAAAGACACTCCCACTATGGTCAGCAATGTTCGTAATGGCCACTGTCGGAGATGAGATTGGAGGATAAGGGCTACAACCCTAGTGAATCTGGGCATTTAGATGGAGGGGAACAACGCATAATGCAATGGACGCATTTGGCATGGCTTACAGGGGGCAAGGTCCGCCGAGCCTTTGTGAATATCGGCAGTTTCGTTTACACAATTCCCATCATTTGCTAGACTGACACCGAATAGCGATAAGGAGTCCAGATGACAAAGCATAAAGGTGTTGCAGTACTTCGACGCAAACATACTGATCGCCGCCTCAAAACCACGCCGCATATTACCCCACGACAACGTGAGATCTTACGCTTGGTCGCACTTGGCCATACCAATCGGGAGATCGCGGGGTCTCTCGGCATCAGCGTCCGGACCGTTGAAGTTCATCGCTTCAACTTAATGCATCGACTCAATGTTCGGAACGTCGCCCAACTTCTGCGTCAAGCGCTCCAGCAGAATCTGCTGCCGCGCAACTTTAGCGCGAAGTAACGTCAGAGTTCTTTGAGCCGTCCTCGACACTCCTGAATCGACTGGTATCCCTTCCGCGTCAAAACCGCACTCAGTTCTGCCTCAAGTCGACCGAACACGTCCAGCCCTTCTTCAACGAGCACGGTGCCGACCTGGACGGCTGACGCGCCACACAAGACGTGTTCAAATGCATCAATTCCCTCGACAATTCCTCCAGTTCCGATGATTGGCATCTTACCTTCAAAGAACTTATAGAACGCGCGGACATTGGCCAACGCGACCGGCTTGATGATTCGTCCGCCTACCCCGCCGAATCCCCCTTTCGGCTTAATGACGACGGCCTCTCGCTCCGGGTCAACCACCAATCCATTCCCCACAGAGTTAATCAAGTTCAGAAAGTCGACGCCGCAGCGTCCGAGCACCGCACCCATCACGTCATGATGTGCCGGGTCAAAGTAAGGAGGCAGCTTGACGCCCATCGGCACCGTAATTTTAGGTCGAACTTTCTTGAGAAGCCGCTCAGAGGCCTCTGGGTCGTAGCCAATCTGAGGCTTGCCTGGAATATTGGGGCAAGAAAGATTCACTTCAATGAGGTCCGGACGGGCAGCGTCGATGATTTCGGCGATCCGAGGAAAGTCATCCTCCACAAGCCCTGCCACACTCGCAATAACGGGTTTTCCAAACCGTTTCAGTTGAGGGATCAACTCGGCATAGGCCTTGTATCCGAGATTGGGAAGCCCCATCGAATTGATCGATCCACCGAAAAACCCATAATATCTGGGCTCAGGGTTGCCACGTCGTGCTTCGATGGTCATCGACTTGGTGACAATTGCTCCAGCGCTGGACTTACCAAGCGCTTCGAGTTCTTCTTGAGTCACACACAGAGCTCCCGCCGCGTTCATGAAGCAGCTCGGAAATGTGACACCGGCGATCTTTGTAGACAAGTTCACCATGCGGCCACCAAGCCGGCTTCGCGTGGAGTGCGTGAAACCAACCGCCCGTCTTGCATCGTCCATGTGTAATCGCATGTTTGCGCTGCCTGCGAGCTATGAGTCACCAGGAGTACTGTCTGCCCCCCGGAGGTGGCGAGGTCTCGAATCAGTGCCATGATGCCTGCTCCTTGATAGGAGTCGATATTGCCTGTTGGTTCATCGGCAAGGAGGAGACGTGGTCGATGGGCCAATGCCCTCGCGATGGCGATTCGCTGTTGTTCCCCGCCGGAGAGTTCCGCTGGTCGATGTCGACGCCTGTGCGTCATCCCAACACGGTCTAACATTTCATCGACTCGTGTGCTGATCTCCCGCCCCTCGTCTCCACTCAACATCAAGGGCAGTGCGATATTTTCCTCAGCCGTTAAGCCATGAACAAGATGGAACGCCTGAAAGACAATGCCGATTGTTTCACGCCTGATCTTGGTCCATTCATAACTGGTCAGATTCATCGTAGATCGTCCATCAAGCACAATGTCCCCTGAGGTTGGCATATCCAATCCCGCCACCAGGTTTAGGAGCGTACTTTTCCCGCAGCCACTAGGTCCCACAAACGCACAAAATTCTCCGTATTTGATGTCCAAAGTCACGTCCTGTAAGGCCGTGACCTTGGCTTCCCCACGTGCATAGTTTTTACACAAGTGCCTCAAAGTTACCATACGATGCCCGCTTGTACCCGACTCCCTTGTACTGGTCTACGTGTTCGCATTCCTATAGCACAATGACTCAAAGAGCGACAACCTTGACAGGCGCAGGCACTTCGCCATAAAGAGAGAAGGAGAACACGTTGAGCACGGTCAGGTTATGGCTAACCTTCCCTTGGATCGGATCCCAGGTCTCATGCGTCGCACGATACGGTTTATCCTGCCGACTCACTGCTCGATCTGTGGATCTCGGCTGAGCGATGATCTAACCCCTCACTTTTGTACCAGTTGCTGGAGCGCGATGGCACTGATGCCTCCCGCACGTTGTTCACGATGCGACCGCCCCTTTCCATCTGCGATGACCACTGCGCACAGCCCAACCTATACCTGCCACACGTGCGTGAAACGCCCACCTTCCTTCACGAGAGCGTGGACACTCTACCCCTACACGTCACCACTCCGTGATGCAATCTGTTTATTCAAGTATCGCGGCAAGGTTTCATTAGCGTCACCTCTTGCCGCCCTTATGATTGACCGACTTCCGCTGCTCGGCCATGTAGATGTCATTATGCCGGTCCCCTTACATCGTGAGCGACTTCGTCAGCGGGAATTTAATCAGTCGTTGCTGCTCGCCGATCAGATCGGGCGCGTCCTGGGTATTCCCGTCTCATACACGAATCTGATACGAACCATCTATTCTCCTGCCCAGACCGCACTTCCCCGAAAAGCCCGTCTAAAAAACCTTCGTGACACGTTTACAGTGCGATATCCCGATGAGATCATCACGCAACGCGTTCTTCTCATCGATGATGTCTTTACAACCGGCACGACGGTCAACGAATGCGCCAAGTCATTACGCAAGGCCGGCTCGTCCGACGTCCTTGTGGTAACCTTAGGCCGAACCCTGGATCCGGATCTCATTCCCGATCGGATTCGTACCCAACCTCAATCCCATTTTGAGCCATTCGGAGTGTGACTGTATGCCGATATATGAGTACCTATGCCAAGCATGCCATCGTCGAAGTTCCATCCTGATACTGAGCGCAAGCCACCTCGGTTCAGTGAGTTGCAGGCACTGTGGCGGCTCGAAGCTGGACCGACTCCTGTCCAGATTTGCTTCCCCTAAATCAGAAGACGCTCGACTGGAATCACTCATGGATCCAACCAACCTTGGTCACCTCGATGAGAATGATCCGAAGAGTGTCGCCCGGCTCATGAAAAAAATGGGAGCAGAAATGGGCGAAGATACACGTGAGGTAGAAGAAGCCATGATGTCCGAGTCCTCTGAAAGCGAGGAAGGAAGCGACCATACCGACAGCCTTTGACATAGACTGTCATATACTTTCACTTGACATTTGCATCACGATATTTAGAATAGGCATAAGAGTGGAGGCATTGTGCGTCTTCCTGACTCAGCCACGCGATGGAGTTATGCGCAGGTCTTCCAAAAGCGAACTGATGACGGCGATGGAAACGTGCCGTTACCTCAAAATTACCCAGCGTACACTCTATCGATATCTGCACAGTCGCCGGATTCCTGCTTTCAAGCTTGGGAAAGAATGGCGATTCGTCCGCTCGGACTTAGAGCAGTGGATACGAGACCGAACCAGAACTTCTCTGAGCTCTTAACGTAGGTTATTACAATGTTCGCTGGTGAGTACCTTTGCAAGCTTGATGAGAAGGGACGCTTTATCGTCCCTTCTCCCATCCGTGAACAACTTGAGGCCGATGGGGAAGCAGTAATGTTTCTCAAAGGCCCAGAACAATCTCTATTGATTTATTCGACGAAGGAATGGGCAAAGGTGCTCGAACGAACTAGAACCTCCCTAGATGAAGATCAAAGCCGCCTTTTTATGCATTTTGTGGTTTCCGAAGCCGGATCATCCGACATTGATAAAACAGGACGGATCTTGATTCCGGGACGCTTGCGCAAGCTTGTCCCTGTCGATGAAGATCAGGAAATCATTTTGGTTGGACTCTATCATCGAATGGAAATTTGGAATCCAAGCGATTGGCGTCGGTATATTGCTCGTACGGAAGATCGATATGAGCAAAACATGGCAAAGATCCAGAATCTCCTCTAGTTTCGCCCCATGCCGCCAATCCGACCCCGCCCATCTTCCAGACTAAGGAAACGCGTATCTGACCTTGTCTCGCATCGAATTAAAAGAGACATTATACCTGCAACATGCACAGGGTTGTCTGCGCAGGAGATACCTGCGCCAGGCATAGCTGATCGGGTACCCATACGAACCACCCTGTTGGATACACCTCAACCAACGAGCGTCACACCTGATACTCTCTCAATCACTCTGCCTGTCCCTCCAAGCATCAACCATCAGTATGCGACTGTGAACGGACGTCGTTTGCTATCCGCTACAGGACGTGCGTATAAAACACAGGTCGGTCAACAAGTGTGGCTGGCATTGACGCAATCTCCGTTCAGGACCAGATTACGAGATAGACTACGCTCTGAACCGTTGGTCATCTCCATCAGGTTCTTTTTCGCTTCTTCATTGCGCCGGGATCTCGATGGAGGCCTTAAAATCACTCAAGATGCCGTGTGCGAAGGCCTCGGCATTAATGATAACCGGATCGTCGAAACCCATCTCTATAAACATGTCGATAAATCGAGCCCCCGCATTGAGGTCTCATTATCACTCTGTCTCCCCTCGCATCCCTCGACCTAGCTGCGAATTTCAGTAAGCGCCCAGCTACAGTTCTCTCTCATTCTTTCCGATACCTAAAGCATCTATCATTTCAATTGGTTATAGATACAACCTGCGCTGTCATGGCAACCACCCGCATCTCAATCACAGACCTGCAGATCGGAATGTACGTCTCCTCACTAGACCTTCCTTGGTATCGTTCTCCATTTCTTCGCCACTCGTTTCTCGTGGAATGTTCTTCGCAAATTGACAAATTAGCCCGTGCAGGAGTTCGAATGGTCGTCGTCGATCTTGCCCGTGGGATTGCCCCTCACTCACAGCATGACGCAGCGATACCAGTATCGGCCACAGACCCGACATCACCTGCCCAACCCTCGAAAGCACTCAAACCCTTGGCTCAGTTGAACGAAGAATATGCACAAGCGAAGCTGGCCAAGCAGCAATTGACTCGGGCAGTCCAATCCGTTTTTACGACAATATCCCAAACCGGAACTGTCAATACACAACAAGCCGCCGAAGCCGTTCAAGAAATCACGATCGTCGCAAGAACCCTCACACACTCCTCCCTGTTCATCGCACTGAGCCAGAACCAGGCAGGTGATTCGAAGCTCAGCCAACATGCACTCACGACCTGTACGTTATCGCTCATCCTCGGTCAAGCACTCCAATTCAATCCCCTGGAACTGCAGGAACTTGCGACTGCAGCGCTCCTACACGACGTTGGGCTCTTAGAGATTCGACCTGCCATTCGGCATCGAGCCCACATCATGTCCGACCTTTCACAAGCTGAGAAAGATGAATTCGAGACCCATCCCAGTCGCGGTGTGCTGACGTTGCAGCGACAAGGTGGGTTCGACTCCTCTATTCTTCATCTCATTGCCAATCATCACGCATACCTCGACGACGGCGGGTACCCCAAAGAGGCGCGCGGGGAGTTTACCTCTGACCGCACTCGCATTCTCATGGTCGTTGACAGGTACGACGAATTGCTCACTGGCTTTGGAGGAACCACTCCGCTGACAGCGCATCAAACCTTCCAACGCCTCTATCATGAAGCACAGACACGCAAACTCGATGAACGAATCGTATCGACGTTTATTGCCTTGATAGGAATCTACCCAGTCCATAGCCACGTCCGTCTCAACACACAGGAGTTGGCAGTCGTCACAGAACTCAATCAGGCTCAATTGCATCAACCGATCATCACGATCACGCATCAAGCTGTCGGGAAAGAATATCCGGACCCATTTGTCATTAACCTTGCGCATCAAGTCGATGCATCTCATCCGCGGGCGATCGAGACCATCATCTCACTACACAATTGATGGAGGTATTTCTCGTGATACGTCTCTATTCGTAGCGCAATGCTTCGATGGGATTGAGGCGGGCAGCTTTATTGGCTGGATAGAGACCGAAAAATAAACCCACCGCGACCGAAAAGATAAATGCGATCACAACGGCATCACTCGAAATGATTGTCGGCCAACCGGCAATGATCGTCGTCAGGCGCGCGGCCAGAATCCCGACTAGCACTCCAATGAAACCACCGACGACACCAAGCGTCATCGCTTCAATGAGAAACTGCGTCATAATGTGTACTCGCTTAGCCCCAACGGCCATCCTGATACCAATCTCCCTGGTCCGTTCGGTGACAGAGACGAGCAGAATATTCATGATTCCTATGCCACCAACCAGGAGCGACACCGATGCGATCACCATTAGCATGACCGTTAATGTTTCACTCGTCCCTTCCTGGACCTTTCCCATATCGACCTGTGTGCGTATCGTAAAATCGTCAGGCTGTTCCCTCTGCAACCGATGACGAGATCGCATCACAGATCGAATGTCCTCTACGGCAGTCTCCAGGTCTTCAGAACGCGCGGTAGATGCCGCTATGGCTCCCACTGATCCCAGAAACTGTGTCCCGAGAACTTTTCGCTCGGCGGTACTATAGGGAATAAACACCACGTCATCCTGGTCCCACCCTTGAGCGCTCTGCCCCTTGGGAGAGAACACTCCAATGACACGAAATGGGACGTTATTAATACGAATGGCCGCACCCACAGGCTCTTCCCCGTGATCAAAGAGATTCTCGACGACCGTCTGCCCAAGAATGGCGACGCGGGCAGCACTGTCCAGATCAGCTTGAGTGAACGCTCCTCCGCTGCTGTAGGACCAATCTCGAATGGTCAGATAGCTGGGTGACGTTCCATACACCGAGCAGTTCCAATTTTGGCTGCCGTTCACAATCTGCATCGCGCCACGTGTGTACCAACCGGTATCGGTCAACACATGAACCTTTTTCTTTAAATCTACTGCATCACCGACCGTCAACGTCACCGCACCTCCTTGAGCGCCACGTACTCCGCCGACCGTGGTCCCGCTCGGCCAAATGAGGATGACATTCGTCCCCATGGAGGCAATTTGTTTCTGCACCGCTTGCTTTGCCCCTTCACCAATGCTCACCATCGCGATGACGGCAGCAACACCGATGACGATTCCAAGCAACGTCAAACCCGCCCGCAACCGATTTCGTCGGAGAATCCGCAGGGCCGTCACAATCGTCAGCCACGTGAACACCTAGGCCTCCGCCACATGAATCTTTGCCTTGGTCAGTCGGTCACTCTGGATCTGGCCATCCTTGATTACTACTTCTCGCGCAGCACAAGCAGCGACATCATTCTCATGGGTCACTAAGATCACCGTCATACCTTCCTGGTTTAACGCGCTCAGGATATCCATAATTTCTCGGCTGGACTGTGTATCAAGATTCCCGGTGGGTTCATCCGCTAAGAGCAAGGACGGTGTGGCCACCAACGCGCGGGCGATCGCCACTCGTTGTTGCTGCCCACCAGAAAGTTGCGTCGGGGAATGCTCTTCGCGACCTCGCAAACCGACACGCTCAAGCGCAGCGGCAGCAAGCGCCCGTTGCTGTCTTAATGGAAGCCCTCGATAAAACAACGGCAGCTGCGCGTTTTCCAACGCACTGGTACGGGGAATGAGATTAAAACTTTGAAAGACAAACCCGATCTGTTGGTTCCGAATCTCCGCCAGTTGATCAGATCGTAGGATTCCGGTATCAGCTCCATTGAGCCAATAATGCCCTTGGCTCGGTTTATCCAGACAACCAAGGATGTTCATCAGTGTGGATTTCCCCGAGCCGCTCGATCCCATGATCGCAACGAATTCACCCTGCTCGATTGTGAGACTCACCCCCCTCAGCGCCTGTACGGTAACATCTCCAACTCGATACACCTTCCACATATCTTGACAAACGATCAGCGGACTCACGATGACGGCCATCCATATACACAATCACGCATGACGTCAGTTAGCGAGAACTCACAGGGCACAAACGATGTCCGACTTATCAAACGGTCTCATCGATAACGTGGGCGCTTCTTCGTTCCAAAGCCTGGCGGCAACTCGCCCCCCTTTTCCTCTCCCAATGACTGCTCGATGCCAACGACCACCGGCTCACCTTCCGTCAAGGCTCCAGACAACATTTCCGTGGCGATCCCATCAGAGATTCCAATTTGGACCGGCACAGGCGCAAGACTTCCATCCTCCATGAGCTTCCAGACAGTTTTCTGCCTCAGTTCTTCTTTGCTCCTAGCCGGCGAATGTCCTTCGACGACATTTGCCGCTTGTCCATCAACTTCATGACGATCCCGCTCGCTCTTCGGTGGTGCGAATCGAAGCGCGGCGTTAGGAACCTTCAGAGTCTGATTTTTCTGAGCCACAACGATCGAGACATTGGCTGTCATGCCTGGTTTGAGCCGTAGATCCTTATTGTCAACCCCAACCACCACATTATAGGTCACCACATTTTGGATATTGATCGGCGCGAGGCGCACCTGCCGAATGGTGCCGGTAAAAGACTCACCTGGATAGGCATCCACCGTAAAGACAGCGTCTTGCCCCTCGGCCATCCCGCCGATGTCCGATTCACTCACGTTGGTATTGACTTGCATTTTGGTGAGATCCAGAGCAATCAGAAACAGGTTTGGCGTCGCAAAGCTGGCGGCGACTGTTTGGCCGACCTCGACGTTCCGGGCCACTACAATCCCTTCGATAGGTGATCGAATGACGGTATATTTCAATTCCTGATCAGCTACATTCAAGGCAGCCCCTGCCTGTCTGACTTGCGCCTCCGCCACCCGTAATTGTGCCTCAGCGCTCTGGTGGTTGGTGAGTGCGACATCGACGTCGTTTTGCGAGACAAATTGCTGAGGCAGCAGCGATTGCACACGGTCAAGTTCACGCTTCCGCTGTGCCAGATCGGCCTTTGATCGAGCAACATTCGAGCGCGCCACTTCCAGATTACTGACGGCCTGTTCTCTGCGCGCCTTAAACGGCTCAGGGTCAATAACAGCAACCGTTTCCCCGGCTTTCACCTGAGAGTTAAAATCTGCGTGGAGACTCTTAATCATCCCTGATACTTGGGTCCCCACTTCCACCAGCACAACTGGATTAATTGTTCCTGTCGCACTCACGACTGAAATGATCGAACCACGCTCGATTGCAGCCGTTCGGTAATGAACGGGCACTTTGCGCTCCCCGTTAAAAAACACGTAGCCGCCAATGGCCAACCCGATGGCTAACACGCTAATAATAAGAACAATTCGTCGCATAGGTCCTAAGATCTACCCGTAAAAGGCACCTACATCCTATCAAGAAGACTGGTGAGAATCATCTCAGCGTCCATATAAGGGGATGTTGGTATTTTTTGACTCGGTTTAGCCTAACACGGCCACGGTTGCAGACCAAGAAATGAAAACTCTCAATGAAGGCAAGAATACTTCGATAGGAAGTTTGGAGAGCATTCGCACCGCTAACTTGCTAAGAATCGTTCCAAGAAGGTCGTCGAGACGTGCCCCTTTTGAAAGTCCGGATCATCGAGAATCCGACGGTGAAGCGGAATGGTGGTCTTAATGCCCTCAATGGCGAATTCACTCAGCGCGCGTTTCATCCGCGCCATGGATTCCTGACGGTTACGACCATGGGTGATGAGTTTAGCAATCATAGAATCATAATAGGGCACGACCGTCGAGCCCGACTCCATAGCGGAGTCAACGCGAACTCCAAATCCTCCAGGCGGGCTGAATTTTGTGATCACACCGGGAGACGGCGTAAACTTCTCAGGATCTTCTGCATTAATGCGACATTCCAGACTATGGCCCGTGAGTACGACATCTTGCTGACGGATAGAGAGCGGATGGCCCGCCGCAAGACGAATCTGTTCTTTGACAAGATCAATACCCGTCACCATCTCCGTAATAGGGTGCTCAACCTGAATTCTGGTGTTCACTTCCATGAAGTAAAACTTCTGGTCCTTATCAAGGAGAAATTCCACGGTCCCAATGTTTCTATAATGGGCAGCCTTCACGGCCTCCACTGCGACCTTGCCGATTTCTCGGCGCAGTTTGTCATCAATGACCGGAGACGGCGTTTCCTCAACCAGTTTCTGATGCCGACGTTGAATCGAACAGTCACGCTCTCCCAGGTGGATCACCCGACCATGCTGGTC
>JACCDP010127764.1_pt1 | contig 17156 bp, 20 predicted proteins | sample 7445841 | NCBI WGS metagenome assembly JACCDP01 (sample SAMN15323441, study PRJNA562643) | freshwater metagenome | isolation source: river surface water | place: USA:Blue River Watershed | collected 2017-08-17 | reverse complement strand
GACAAGGACTTAGTTTCACTGTACAATGAGGCAGAGGATTTAGAGCGAAATGGTCGCTTAAACAATCCACGGCAGATTCAATTAGCTCTTGTTAAAAAAGAGATGGTAAGAAGGGGGTTGTAAGCTCACCCAGCGCTTAAAATATTTTTGAATTAAGGTTGGCTCGTCTAACCTTTTTTCATATCTTTAGATAAATAAAAACAACAACGGTTATGGAAAACACAACAATCTCTCGCTCGGACCTAGAATGGATGCTTCAAGCAGTCAAAGAGACTCACCAAGGACTGCAGAAGGTAAACAAGGAGTTGGATGAGGCATTCAACAACAGAGGTGAGGACTTTAATCCTTACTCACACATCGGCATTCTGGGAGCACAGCTCATCATCGCCGAAATCGAACTTAGGAGCATCCTGAAAGTAGTACAGGGAGAATAAAGTTGGACCCTACGGGGTCCTTTCCTATCTTTAGTAAACAATTAACAACAACGGTTATGGCAACAAAAGGAATCAAAGCAATGATGGAGGCTCTGCAAGAGAAAGGAGTCCGGGTGTGCGGTACAGCATCGGAGTTCTACGGAGCTAAGGCAGAGAACGAGGGTATATGGGTGGCTGCTGATTATACCCCAGAGCTCTTTAACTACTGGAGCATTAAATGGGCTAACACCTTCGGAGTAGATCCTAAATTGAATGCCATGACTGAGAAGTCGGGCTGGTACTTTGAATGGTACGACCCGGGTACGATGATGGTGTGGAAGAATTTTTAGAGAGGGCCCTTCGGGGCTCTTTTTTTTTTGATGATGTCGGGGTGACGTCGGTGGGAGGTCAAGGTGAGGGCATGGTGCTATAAACCTGCCAGTATATTTCACTATACGGTTTTCTCGACGGTTTTCTGCAGCTACACTAGGTAGTGACTCTCTGATCAAATTTTAGGGTATAGGGTTATATAAATATATATTAATGAAATGCTATGAGACTTTCCTTACCCCGTTTCACAAACCCCTAAGAAAATTTTTCGGCAAATTTTTCGCTATATAGTTGGGTATATAGGTATATCTTTATATATTTAGTAATATAGGAGGAATCCTATTTATATTCAAAAACAGATATGAAACTTATCTCTGCCCTACTTCAAGAATCAATCTCAGGCCTATTCACCAACAGCACCAAGGATATGGAGACCCGAGACTACCAGGTATTCAAGAAAGGCTACCAGATGTTAGGAGGAGAGGTTTATCCGGAAAAAGATTCAGAAGTAGGAAAGACCGGTGAGATGATTCACTACAAGTTTACACCCAGTCTTAGGGACGGCGAGTACGGTCATTTTGCCTTTGATAATGTTTCTCTTTTAGATCTTGTAAAGCAGGTCTTAACTACGGATATGGATATTAGACGCCGTATTGCTAAGGAATTTAATATATCACCCGATGACCGTAGCTTTGAGCGTCAGATTCTTGTAGCTACAGGTAATCATGCCCCCGATATCATCCGCCGGTTGGGGTACCACAAAGAAGTTACCCTATGAAACCCCTGCCTCCTTCGTTCTTTAACTTATTCGACTATTCGGATGAGGGTGACTTGCAGAAGGAAGGATTTGCAGAAGCGGTTATGGATTATACCCAGCATCCGTACATCATCTTTGGTACGTTTCTAAGGTCGGTAGAGAACTTCTACATCGTGTGTGAGAGATATCGCAATTCTTATGGGGATAAATTTGAGAGAATTGAGCAGCAGCTAAAGCATACTTACTTTGACCGTCTGTATAGATTCCTAGATCGCTTTGATGAGAATAAATTAGAGCATATTCTTGAAGCACGTCAATTCGATGATAGCGAGATAGCTTTTGCTGTTGACTCCCTACTTGAATTCTACGAAGAAGTCGAAGACTACGAGAAATGTGCCCGTCTTTGGAAAATATTACAGTTAACTTTAGGAGAGAAAGTTGTATCTTAAAAAGATTGTTCTTATCTTTAAGTATCAATAAAAAATAAAGGTTATGCTTAGTGCGATTATTTGGTACTTGTTCTTCGGAGTTGCTTACAACTTCTTTTGGGATCTGTTGACTACCCGTGTAGGTAGCAATGAGAATCGTTTTACTATGATGGAGCGTTTGATCGTACTTACTATCTGGCCTCTTGTTACCGTCTTCTTTTTCGGTATGCTCTTAAAGAATCTCTTCTCTAATAAAGATTAACGTATGTCTCTTAAGAAGCTTTCCTTCGAAGAGGCTTTAGAACTTGAATCTGAGTCTCTCATTACCATCTACGATTTCTACCCAGACTCCTCTGAGCTGGACTACCACCCTAAAGCCTCTAAGTGGTTTCAGAACTACGCCGATATACGTTTTAAGTTTCGTCAGCATAACCCAGCTGACGTCTCTAATATGCTCAACTGCGATTACCGTATAGAGGTACCTCTGGCTTATGAACCCGAGACTAATACCCATTCCTGGAAGTACCTTTTTGCCAAGCGTACGGACGATCTCAAGAAGTTCGAACAGTACCATTCCAAGGGTCAATTCGTCTACGTTCTTACCAATGAAGCTTACCCGGGGTTTGTCAAGATCGGGAAGGCGGTTAATCCCTTGCAGAGAGTTGCTCAAATTAACGGAGCCGGTGTTGTTTCCGAATGGAAGCTTCGGTATTCACTCCCGGTAGAGAATGATTATCTGCTAGAGCATTCCGTTCACGAGTACTTAGTTAACTTCCGCCGTACTAGCGATCAAGGTTCTTCTCGTGAATTCTTCGAAGTTACGTTAGAGAAAGCTATTGAAGTAATCGAACTGTTAGGCAGTCCAATGAAGACCGGAGATGCTACATACTACTAGATTTTGCGGGGCGACTTGCGCGCGGCGCGGCGCGTGTGGAAAACTTTTTTATAAAACAGTTGTTTCGTATTGATTTATTTCGTATATTTGAAACGAAGGGGAGGAGAAAAAAGGGAGAGGGAGAAAAAAAATATATTATATATTATTAATTAATATTATAATATTATATAAAGAATTATAATTATTAAGTACTTATGAAAAACAAAAATTTATACCAAGAAAAAATTAATCGTCTTGAATCTCAAATCAAGAAGATTGAACATAGTGTTGCAACTCTTAATAGAGATCAAGCTTATGTAGAGTTAGATAAAGCTCGAGAGATTCTTCGAGATATGCAAACTATGGTTAACCGTGAAGAAGAATACTTTAAAGCTTAATTATGCAACTCACACCCGAACAGGTAGAAGCTAATTGGAATCGTCATCTTCAATACATCGACGATTATATCACCGGAGAACGTAAGGATAAGCTTAGGGCTACCTACGAATCTCTTGCCGAATACATGGTTCTTGCTCCGGCTTCCTCAAAAACATGGTATCACAATGCATTTCCCGGAGGATATGTAGAGCATGTCAATAGAGTAGTGGAACTTGCACTCCGTACTATGAAATTCTGGGCGGTATCCGGTGCAACTATCGATTTTACCGAGGAAGAACTTGTTTTTGCTGCCCTAAACCATGATCTAGGTAAAATCGGCGATGGAGAACAGGAGGGATACCTTCCTCAAACTGATAATTGGCGTCGAGATAAGTTAAAAGAGGAGTATACTATCAATACTAACCTTGATTTTATGCTTATCCAAGACCGCTCCCTATTTCTCCTCCAGAAGTACGGTATCTCCATGTCTCAGAAGGAGTATTTAGGTATTCGTCTACACGATGGCATCTTTGATGATGCAAATAAAGCGTATTTTTTCAATCATAACCCAGATTCTCGGTTTAAAACCAATATCGTCTTTGTCCTACACCAGGCGGACTTTATGGCTTCCAAGATTGAGTACGATCGTTGGCTAAATGAGGGCGGAAAAACCACTCCGAACACCGAAAAAACCAAATCTTCTACAGGAAAAACAGTAAAATCCTCGGAAGGTCTCAATAATTTACTAAAAAACATCTAAAAATGTTGGTTTCAACTGTAATTTTAGCTATATTAGTGATTGTCCTAGGGTTTACTACATGGAATACCTTGAGAAAACTCGAAAAATACGAGGACACCGTTCAAAATCAACAAATTTACGTCGAGCGAATTGCAAGCTTGATAGAGGATTCATCAAAAAGGTTACGCGAGGTCGATGCAAATGGTCATTTTTCTAGTGACGATGAGGTCGGTTTCTTTTTCTCTAACTTAAAAGCCATACAAGATACGCTCGATGAGTACAACTTAAGATAAACTCATGGGGAGAAAGAAAAGCGATACTAACTATTTTACACAAGGTACCGAGGATGCAATCGTAGCTTATAATAATTCTAAGGATACAGCCTTTAGGCAGAAGATCTTCACAGACCAGATCTACTACCCTTTCTACAAACTAGTAGAAAACATCATTCACACCTTCAGATTTTACTACACAGATGTTGATGACCTCGAAGATTTAAAGCACGAGGTCATTTCCCTGTTAGTAGAGGAGAAGATTCATATGTTTGATCCTACTAGAGGAGCTAAAGCTTATTCATACTTCGGTACGATTGTAAAAAGGCACCTTATTAACTACAACAACAAGAACTACAAGCGTCTAAAATCACTAGCTCCAGTTGAAGAATTTAACGGAACTTACGAAATCGAAACAAACGTCCTTCATCCTAACGCTCTAACCCTTCGTCAAATATTTGACATATATATTGAGCGCACTTACGGCCGTCTGGATGTACTGTTTCCTAAAGAAGCTGATAAAAAAGTAGCAGGAGCTGTTTTAACTCTGTTTGAAAAGCGTTACGATCTTGATATCTTCAAGAAGAAGGCTTTATATATCTATATACGAGAGATGACCGGTACTGAAACTCCGTACCTTACCAAAGTCATTAATGTGCTTAGGGATGAATTCTACGATATCTACAATGCTTTAGAGCAGCAAGGTATGGTAGACCTAAAAAACTAACCTTTCTATTTATAAAGAAAGAGTATGGCACTGGATAAGGAGCTATTTAACGGCAAGACTGTTTCTAATGTACTAGAGGAGATTTATAACAACTCTAAGAAGAAGGATAAGCAGATTAATGCTCTCATCGGAGAGCTTAAACCCCTTATTGAAAATATTGGGGACGCTACTCTAGTTGTACCTATGATCGCTAACTACCTAGAGATTGGCGTTAAGAACGATGAAATGTTAGTAAAAATGCTAACCATCGTTCAGAGAATGGATAATGCCAAGTCAACAGGAGATACAGCCGGGTTTGAACTAGGAGCAGAAGAACTAGCTCAAATCCTAGAGCAAGCTAATGCAGTAGGAGAGCAGAAGTAATGGCATACGAATACGGGTCATCCAAGAGAGATAGAAGGCAAAACTCTTCTTTAAAACAGGTTTACGATATCTTCTTAGCTAAGGTGATCTCTACAGACCTATCCACAGTAAGCCCGGATAGTACTTTTAAAATTAAGTACACCAGAGACTTAGATAACCCATCAGCTGTCGAAAGTACAGCCTACAGTACTGCCTTTCCGTACAGTAGTGCATATAAGAAAGCACCCTTACCGGGGGAAGTAGTACTTATAATCAAGGTACAGTTAAAAAATCAAGGAAAGACTTCTACCCCTTTAGAGAATTCCTACTACTTGGAACCTATAAATCTCTGGAAGCATCCACAACACGGACAGACTCCAATAGACGGTAGCAATTCTATTAAAACAATTTCCGACTTTACAGAGCGAGCAGATATAAATCCGTTAACTCCTTACGCAGGAGATGTAATCCTAGAAGGAAGACAGGGTCAAAGCCTCAGACTCTCTCAGAGCATCTCAGGAAAAACCCCCTGGGCAGGACCTACAGGAGAACCCATTATAGTTCTGAGCAACGGTCAAGTAACTACGTCAACTGGGTTTGAGTATATTTCTGAAGATATAAATAAAGACTTTGCATCTTTATATCTCACATCTCTACAGAAGCTCCCATTAACTCCCGGAAATAAGCTTACACAGCCTCTAAACGAGTACGATAAGCCTCAAGCTATACTTACTGCAGGCAGATTAGTATTAAACGCTAAAGATAATAATCTTATCTTATCAACTCCATCAGCTTTAGAAGCTTCAGGAAGAGTTGTAAGTATTAAAGCAGAAGACACCATAACTAATGAAGCTCCTCAAATTAAATTAGGAGAGCAGGCAGATCAAAGAGCAATCTTAGGAGATAGAATGTTAGCAGATTTATCGGCGGTTTTAATTGAACTTACAAAAGTAACTGCCGCACTTAGTTCACTAGGTATAGCACCCCTAACAGCACCTGCAGCAGATTTTACAGCACGAGCAACAACATTTATACGGGAGGTAGAACAAATGAAATCAAACAAAGTATTTATCCAAAAATGAGCGAGTTTGATCTACAACCCTGTGACGGCAGACACCTTATACAGAAACTTAGCGATGAGCTCTTAAAAGCTCTAGCTCAAGCCAAGCAAAAATCTTGTGACGAGCTCGCCCAGATCTTGACTGAATTCGGGATAGAAGACGTTAAGCCATGTGATCTTGTAAGCGAGAGGTTCTTCAGACTGATTGCAAATAATCAAACCGACGAGGCAATCAATCTACTACTTTCTGGATTAAACCTACCCCCGCATACACTTAAACTATTGATTCAAGGGTTTGATAAACTCACCCCGCAAGAACAGGCAGATGTAGTACGCTTCATAGAAGCTTCTGGTACATCTCTTCCACCTCATACTGCTAAGATAGTAGCTGCTGAGGGAGGAATTAAATCCGGTCTATCTAAATTAACTGAGCAAGAAAGAGCTGAATTTAATCAATGGTTTGGAGATAGAGGAACAGCATATACTATAAGCTTTCTAACACCCATCATAACCGCCCAGATCTCTCAGAAAGTTAAATGCCCCACTGGACAGACTTTACAGGTACTTATAAATGTTGTAAAGACTGTTAAGAAGTTTGTAAACGGTATCGCAACCCGATTAGAAATTCTTTCACGCATTGCTAATATTACATCTGCAGCCATCAATGCAATTAGTCTAACCTTAGATGCACTAGAAAAAGCAGCTGCCGCTGCTAAAGCTAGTACAGTAGCCACTTCCGCTACCCCAAGTGGAGCATCCGGACTTTTCGCCCTAACCTACAGTGATTTAAACAGACTTGCTGACCGTATCAGACCTGATATTCAAGGACCCAGTAACCGATATGGAGAGAAGGGTTTAGATGGACTAGTATGTCAGGTAGCTAAGACCATTACATACGCATCTATTCAGGTAAATACTATACAGGCTATTATATCTATTATTGACACCTTATTACAATCCTGCAGCAAAGATCAAATAGATACAGGTAATTTCGTACCAGTTGTACTTTCTCAAAGTGGAGAAAATAATCTCGGAACTTATCAGGGTTACAGAATTGAAGTTAGAGTAGATCCAGATTCTCCTCCAGTAGCTCCTAGAAGATACGCAGTAGCTATAGACTCTATAGGAGTAGTCGTATTAGAAGGTAATAGATCCTTCTCCAGTTCTAATGAACTCTTAATCGAAGAACTAAAACTAGCCATAGATCGACTAGTTAATTAAATCTATTTATTATTATGAAAGCTAGTGAATTTAAGCAATTAATTAAAGAAGCTGTTAGAGAAGCTATTAGAGAAGAACTTACCGAAGTAAGAACACCAGTACCTGTTCAAGCTCAACCAGCAGCTCCAGCCCCAGCCCCCCTACAATTCGCAGGAGGAAATCCTCTTATGGAAGCTCTGAACATGACAAGCAGAACCATGACTTCGGAAGATTACCGTAATATGGGTACAGCTAACTCTGGTATGGCTCAAATGTTCGACAAAAGTATGTTCATGCCCAAGCAAGCAATCAAGCCGGTCTCCGACGATCCTAGAGCAGTAGCACAGGCTGTAGCAGCAGCACCAAAAGCAGGAATTGACCTCTCACAGCTAAGTTTTGTAAACAAAGCAGCAGCTATTGTAAACACAGCAGATAAGAAGCAGAAAGCACAGTATGGCGTATAATGTACAGAGGATTAATCCACTAGACCTACAACCAAGAAAAGCAGTAGGTGTAGCTCTCCCCTTTCAGGGCAGAGCTGTTTTTAATTCTACGTATACTACCAAAGATGCAACTAAAGCTAATCTAGTGAACTTCTTCTTAACAGGTCAAAACGAAAGAGTATTTAATGTAGATTTCGGAGCAGGATTACGTAATTTCCTCTTTGAAGCTATCACCGAAGATAAACTGGAAGAGATAACAGAACGTATTAAAAACGCACTAAAATTATATTTTCCTCAAGTACAGGTTAACAGCCTTAAAATACAAGCTGAACCGGATCAAAATTTTATCTCTTTTGAACTAAAGTACTCTGTTAGAGAAACTAATATTACTGACGAGATCACAATTAACTTCGAACAATAATGGCACAGGAGAGAGACATAAAATACGTAGGTAAAACCTTTAGCGACTTTCGTCAACAGTTAGTAGACTACGCTAAGAACTACTTCCCGGATACCTACAACGATTTTTCTCCAACATCTCCAGGTATGATGTTTATGGAGATGGCTGCCTACGTAGGAGACGTATTATCCTTCTACCAAGATATACAGCTACAAGAAACTTTTCTGCAGTACGCTCAGGAACCCGGGAATCTCTATACCTTAGCCTACATGATGGGCTACCGTCCAAAAGTAAGTACTGCTGCTACCGTAGATCTAGACGTATATCAGAGAGTTCCTTCTAAGTTAGTTAGCGGACAATGGGTACCTGATTACGATTATGCAGTCACCATTAGTGAAAACAGTCAGCTTCAGTCAACTACAAACCCTCCTGTTAAATTTCTGGTAGATAATAAAATCAACTTTAATTTTTCTAGCTCCTACGACCCTACGGAAGTTACCGTCTACGCAGATGATGGTGTAAAACCCACACTTTTCTTACTAAAGAAGAAGACTAAAGCTATCTCTGCAGAAGTTAAAACAACTACCGTAACTGTAGCCGCTCCTGAAAAATTTAGAACAATTACATTAGAGGACACTAACATACTAGGTATATTAGATATCACAGACGGAAGCAGTAATAAGTGGTACGAGGTTCCGTATCTTGGACAAGATAGTATCTTCTTAGAGCAATCTAACACTGCATCAGACAGTAATCTAGCACCGTATATCCTACAGCTTCAAAAAGTTCCTAGGAGATTTGTAACAAGATTTAACTCTACAGGTAATCTAGAAATTCAGTTCGGAGCCGGTACAACCGGAGGATCAGACACTGTATTCACCCCAGATCCTACTAACGTAGGATTAGGTGATCAGACTATTGGAGTCTCTAAGATAGATAAAGCTTACGATCCCTCTAACTTTATGTTTACCGGTACATATGGACTTGCTCCTGCAAATACGGTCTTAACCGTCCGTTACCTAGTAGGAGGAGGGATTGAAGCAAACGTACCTTCTGATACAGTTACAACTATTGTATCTTCTACAAGAACTGCAACTTTACCTGGATACGAAAATACAGTTGCATTTAACAACCCAGCAGCAGCCGTAGGAGGCAAAGATGGAGACACTTCCGACGAACTTCGCGAAAATAGCTTAAAAGCTTATTCAGAACAGCTAAGAGCTGTAACTAAAGAAGATTACATTGTCCGCACCCTTTCGTTACCTTCTAAATTCGGTTCGGTAGCAAAAGCTTACATCGTACAGGATCAGTTAAGCTCTACAAAGTCAACTACGGATGCAATTATAGACAGTAACCCATTGTCCTTATCCCTGTATGTACTAGCCTACGACAATAGTAAAAAACTAGTAACAGCTTCCAATACTCTTCGAAATAATTTAAAAACATACCTCTCTCAGTACAGAATGCTTACAGACGCTGTAAACATTAAGGATGCGTTTGTAGTAAATATTGGGGTAAAGTATGACATTCTAGTACTACCTAACTATACTGGAAGAGACGTACTATTAGCATGTACTCAAGCACTACAGGATTACTTTAAAGTTGAAAAATGGTCAATAAACCAACCTGTTAACCTATCTGCACTTTACACCCTACTCGATAGAGTAAAAGGAGTACAAACAGTTCAAAACATAGAAATTGAGAATAAAGTAGGAGGACTATATTCACAGTATGCGTATGACGTAAAAGGAGCTACTAAAAATAACATTGTATACCCTTCTTACGATCCATGTATATTTGAAGTAAAATATCCAGACACTGATATAATCGGTCGCGTAACTTCACTCTAAATATTTATTATAAAAGATGGCAATCTATAGAATTTTTCCTGAGAAAGATGCGACTCTCTACTCAAGATATGAAGCTACTAATACAGGCCTGGATGAAATTCTAGAGATTAGCTCATACTATCTCGGCTCTAGCAGCTTTGTAAACAGAAGTGTTATTCAATTCAGCAACTCAGAAGTTGAAGACGTAATTGAAACTAAAATTGCACCGACCGTTATTGGTAGTAATCAAATGCAGTTCTCTGCATCGATCAAACTGTACCTTGCAGAAGGAGAAGAGGTACCCACAGGATATGTTGTAGAAGCAGCTCCACTTTATGATTCCTGGGACACAGGTACCGGTAAGTACGGAGATAGTCCTATCAATATGTCCGGGGTGAGCTGGTATTATACTAAACCAGGAACTCGATGGACTAGCCCAGCTCCTACAAACACAACTGCTTCTTTTATTTCTGGAAGTACGGTAGTAGGAGGCACATGGTATACTGGATCAAACGGTATAAACCTTTTACATTACCAATCACATTCAGTAGTTTCTACTCACGACCTTAATATAGATGTAACTCCTTCTGTTAAACTTCATTACTCACAGTCTCAAGGTATAAGCGGCGGCTTACCTAATAACGGATTTATTTTAAAATTAAATAATTCTAACGAGTTCCAGACTGGAAGTTTAACTTTCTTAAAGTACTTTTCTTCTAACACACATACCATCTACCCTCCATTCTTAGAGTTTAAATGGGACGACTTTACTACTAGTAGCCTGGTAGCAACTAGAGTAGTTACGGATCCTACTTGCGTAGTAGGTATTAAAAATGCCAAGGATCGTTATACAGACGAAGGTAAATATAGATTTAGACTGAACGTACGTCCTAAATATCCTACAAGAACCTTTGTGACATCCTCTAATTACCTAACCCAATACTACCTACCTACTGCTTCGTACTGGGGACTAAGAGATGAAAATACTGAGGAAATGGTGGTGGATTTTGATACTACATATACTAAAATTAGTAGTGATGACTCTAGTAACTATTTCGATGTCTACATGAACGGACTTCAACCTGAAAGATACTACAGACTCTTAATCAAAACTACAATCGACGGATCTACATCTGTCTTAGATGATGGAATAACTTTTAAAGTCGTAAGAAATGGCTGAAGAAGTTAAACTACAAAAAACAGTATACGACCCTATCAAGTTTCCAAAAGTCGTAGATACTTCCTTTAAGACGTTTGCAAAACCTGCCCCAGTAGAAGATACGGATACAGTAGAAGAACTCTTCAGACTTTATAACAAACTATACTTAAGAATTCCAATTGAAGGAGATACTACTTCACATCAGTACCTTGTAACTGAAAGTTCTAAACTTTACTCACAACAAGTACAATCAGTTGATGTACAGCCCCTACTAGACGAAATCACACAGCTTAGACAGCAACTACTCTCAGCTAATCAGGAAATACTAGCACTCTCAGTACAACAAAGTAAATAATGGCTACAGTACAATATAACGTAATACCTGCTAATACTGCAGACCTAGGAGTTGAAACTTATTCAACCTCTGATACTGCATTAGTTAACTCTTTTGTAATTAACTCGCAGTATAACGTAGATGAGCATTTTATAGAGCTTCACGCCTACTCTGTAGCAGGAGAATTACTGACCTCGGTATACAATTACCAAAACGAGAAACAGTTACTAAACTCAGCAGGAGCTGGGCAAGAAGGAGCCAGTACCCTGTACATTGATCCTGTAGCAGATGCAAATAGCTTAGGGTATTCTCAAGGAGGAGTTAGCCTTCTATACCACTTTCTAAAACCTGTTATAGATGCCTCTCTTTACATCTCCGAAATTTCACCCGATAGGTTAGAAATTAGAGCCAAAGGAGTAGAACTATCTGAAGTTTTCCTACAGGCCTTAGTAGCTTACAGAACCCAGTTACAGTCTAATTCTTTCTTCACAGAGTTTAGACTAAACTTCCAGGAAAATAACCTCTACATTGGAGTAAATCTAGAAGTAGAAGCCGATGGAAGTATTCTACTAAAGCTTTACGAAGCTCTGCCCGATACAGTTACGGTTAAAGACATTTTCACATTAGTTGAATTAGTAGCAGATAGTGTATCCTACCAGGTAGAGGCTACTTTTACACCGGAACCGGAACAGCCCGTATACCTAAAAGGACCTAATTTTACGTTAGAGGATCGAGAACAGAATGTACTAAGTACCGAGTACCTAAATTACGACGAACTCTACTCTTACCCCGTAACCGGTAGCTACCATAAACTACTGCTTCAAGCTAGTCAGAGCGGAGTACAGGTTAGTATCGATTATACAGATTATAATAATTTTATACACTTCTCTTCTGCTCAAGAGAGATTAGAAAACTTTAAGTATAAGTTAGGATTAGTACAGTACTACGAAAGTAAATCTCTCTCTATTAAAAGCACACTAGCTGTAAGCGCTTCTGCTGCCGTGAGTGGAAGTAGTACGTACTATGACGGACTTGTTAGCGGAGTTATTAGTAAGTTTGACGGCTACGAACAGTACCTTTACTTTGAAAGCACTAGCTTTGCATGGCCTAAATCTAACAGCCTACCGCCGTACACAAACTTAACTGCATCTAATCCCACTGCTGTAAGCTGGTATAACACACAGCTAGCTTCTGCATCACTATACGATGAATTAAATCAGAGCAACCTGGTATACACAGTTCCGGAATTTATACGTCAAGATAGCAGCAATGCTCCATACTCCCTATTCTTAAACATGGTAGGGCAGCATTTTGATAATATTTGGATTTACGCTAAAGCTGTTACAGATAAGTACGATACAGATAATCGCCTGGATTACGGTATATCAAAAGATTTAGTAGGGGAAGCACTAAAAAGCTTTGGAGTTAAACTATACTCATCGAACTTCTCAGTAGCTAATTTATCCTCGCTTCTTCTAGGAGAATGGTACGATAGCGGATCAGAACAGATTACTTCCTTTGTAACTGCCTCAAACTCACCCACTCCTGATAAAGATATTATCCAGGAGACTTATAAGAGACTGTACCACAACCTTCCTTACCTTATTAAGACAAAGGGAACCGAGCGCGGTTTAAGAGCGCTTATTAACTGCTTTGGCATACCTAGCGGGTCTTTGGAAATTAAAGAATTCGGTGGAGTTGGTAGGTCTTCTGCTATATACTTTGCGGCTGAAACAGGCTCTATAGATAAAATCAGAATAAATAATACAGGGAGCATTGTACCGGGAAGTACACTCTCTCAATATACTTCTATTCAAAACCCTGCAGGAGAGTATACAGAAGATATTCATACACTAGAAGTAGGCTTCTCACCTACCTACTATGTAGATAAGTACATAGTCGACAATATTACCGGCAGCTTCAATATAGATAACTATATTGGAGACCCTAGAACAGCTCACGATTCTACATACACAGCCCTACAGCCTTTCATCTCTTCAAGCCTTGGCAACTTATCAAGATACGATATGTTTGACTTTATCAGACTTATCAAATTCTTTGATAACCAGGTCTTTAAGATGGTAAAAGATTTTGTACCTGTAAGGGCAAGTGCAACAACAGGTATTATTATCAAGCCTCACCTCCTAGAAAGAGGTAAAATAAAACAACCTGCTCTATCCCTTACCCAACCAGAATACTCAGCTTCCATTGATACAGCTTTCCTAGAAGCTCAGGATGGAGGAGTAATTGATGACCTCTCTACAACTAATACAGTTGATATAAAAACTCCTACAGGAACTGTTACAGAAACTAGGACTACCGGAGTAGAAAAATATAATGGAGAGCTAGGAGGTTCATTTATAGATGTAGTAACAGGAGAACTCAATGACGAAAATCCTTTCAAACACGAAGTACATCCGGAACTTAACTATTCGTTAACAGAATATCTATCAACACTTACTCCAAGCGCTGGACTTGACGAAGTAACAGCAAATGATTTCATAACTCAGATCATATCAGTAGGAAATATGCACTTCTTTTGGGAATATAACTCTAAAGGAGGGTATAACTACCTTAAATATATTCGCTTTAGAAACACATTATCAGGAGGAGTAGATATCTACAATTCTGTACTAGAGTTAGAAAAAATTAAAATAGCAGGAGTTGAATATCCTTTCCTAAACAAAACAGTTAATACAGCAGTAACCCTTTTAACACTAGGAGACCCGGGAACAGGTATAGGACTTAATCCTGCCACATATCCAACCACCCCTACAACAGTACAGGTAATCCTGCAGCCGTACCTACCGTCTACTTTTGAAAACTCTGATTACAATCCTCTACTAAATAACGCTACTACAATTGCGAATTCTGCAAAATTACGTAAAGTTGATTATTCAAACGGAGTGATGGTTCCAAGTAATATTCAAGCTCTAAGAGATAATACGGCAGACTTAGCTGACGTACAGGAGTACCTCTATAACAGCACCGGTATTGTTAGCGGAAGATACGTAGGTAAACAACTCTACGCAGAAAACATTAACGTGTTTAATAAAGCTACTGATAAATCTTACGGAAGCACACCGGTAATTGAACAAACTATTCCATACTTTGGAACATTTAGTCAAATGTCAGCAACCCAGGATATACTAGGCGCCGTAGAAGTAACAGTGCCTTATGTCACTTTCCAAAATGGAGATGTACTAGCGACAAATACAAATCCTGATATTAGTAGAGATATGCCTTTTATCTTTACTGAAAATGAACAGGCAACACTGCTATTTAAAACTAATACATCCGGTTCTAGAAAAGTACTTGCTCTAAATGGAGACTACAGGATAAAAAAGGGAGGTAAAAGAGTAGAGCCCGTCTTAGCTACACAAAGCGGATCTTTTAACTCTATTGGAAAGCTTATAACAACCTCGGGATCTTTCTACAATGCAATTTACTTTGGAGAAGATACCGGAATAGGAGAGTATAGACTACAAGGAACCTTTTCGGGCTCTCAAGATAGAGCAACACAAGTAGCAAACAGTACAACTTTAAATGTATACTTTGCCACACAAAGTGCTGCTGCAACCCTGGCACAATGGAACGTACCTGATAGTGCTTATAGCCTACCATCAGTTCAAGCTAATACCAGCATCAAGTATGATACCGATCTTTACTTTGAATTTGATAGAGACGGCACCGGCTGGTCTAATAGCATTTCTGTAGACGTTGTATTGGAATCTTACGATGGATCTTCCTGGACTACGTTAGATACAAAAACTATTAAACCGACTTGGAATAGGTACGGAGTAAAACATGAACAGCCTGCAGGAATTGATATTGTAGGACATTATAAAACCGATGTAGGAATTGTAAAGGTGTTTGTTAAAGCTTCTACTTCAACAGGCTTTATACCCTTTGGAAACTCAGGATCTACTCATAAAATTAGGGTAAAAGTAGTTAATAATTCCAGTGGCAACGATGATGTATATCTTTTAAACTATATCAAAGGTAGACGCTTAGGAAATAAGTATACTATAGAATTCCGAAACGACGGAAGAACAGCAGATCCAAACGGAGAAGTAAGAGTAGTATTTGGGCCAAAATTCCAAAACCTGCCTTTTGAAGTTAGGTCGAACTTTAGAGTAGATCAGGAAGTTAAGCCACAGGGAGCAGTCCTCTTCCCCTCTACTCTATCTATTGCACCATTCGCTCAATCAATTTACCATCCAACCTCTAGTGTAGGAACTAGTATAACTAGTGCTACTCTTAATCCGTATATCTGGGTATCTTCAAGCTTAACTGAAAACTTTGGAGCATTCCAGACTTCTGACCAGCATGAAAGTTTAGGGTTTAAAGAATTCTTAACACCTTTTAGCATCCAGCTAGGAGACGAGCTTAGAGCAGAAGGAAACGAAAACAAGGTATATACAGTGGTAGATATCTGGGAAAAAGGAGATAGCCGTATTAATGATAGTCACCTATTCGCTAAGAGACCCGATAAAGGAATGGTACTTAGAGTAGCACCTCCTATTCCATACGGAACTGTACTGTCTAACATATTAATCAGAAGGTATGTAGATGATCCTACTAAGGTACTCTTATACTCTAACGACCCGAAAACTGTTGACGAATTTGGAATTATTACCCCGCAGTACTTATCACAAGATCTTCGAACAAACTTCGAACAGTATGCTGATAAAGCCTTAACTCTTATACGATAAGTAAAAACTTACCTCATACTCTATTTATAATTAAAAGCTAGCTAAAAATGGGATATTTAAACAACTCAGTAGTAACAGTAGACGCTATCCTTACTAAAAAAGGTAGAGAACTTCTAGCAAGAGGCGATGGTTCCTTCCGTCCCACTCAGTTCGCTCTATCTGACGATGAAATCGACTACACACTTTACAATACTTCTCACCCTTCAGGCTCTGCCTACTACGGAGAAGCTATTGAAGCTATGCCGCTACTAGAAGCATTCCCAGACGAGACTCAGATCATGAAGTACAAGCTAACAACTCTTCCTAGAGGTACAGCCCGTCTTCCAATCCTAGCAACTAAGTCTATAGTTACTTTGAAGCAAGGCCAGTCTGAAGCTATCACTCCGCAGACCCTTAACTATCTCGGAAGTAATCAAACTTTTGAAACTAGCGGATACACTTTCACTATTGCAGATGCAAGAGTAGCTTCTGCGTTCCAAGGAGTAGGAATCAACACAGAAGAAGCAAACAGACTAAATAACACTACAACTCTTGGAACTAATGTTTCTAAGACTGTAATCGGAACCAGTCTAAACATTACAGCTACAAACGTGAATACTCTATTCGGTACAAATACCCAGCTACAGACCACTCTAACAATTATCGGTAGAGATTCAGGAGCTAGAGTGACCATTCCAGTAACAATTACAAAAGTAAACTAATAAGATATGTCATTTAAAAGATTTGACGCCGAAGATTTAGTAATCGCTTCTGAAG
>JACCDP010218335.1_pt1 | contig 17171 bp, 21 predicted proteins | sample 7445841 | NCBI WGS metagenome assembly JACCDP01 (sample SAMN15323441, study PRJNA562643) | freshwater metagenome | isolation source: river surface water | place: USA:Blue River Watershed | collected 2017-08-17 | reverse complement strand
GAGAGATAGGCGGTCAGGTCTGGTTAGACCCAGAAATCAACATGGGTCACATAGGCAATAAAATCTTTGAAGGACATATTGGAAATTGGCTTAAAAGTAGGATAATTTCACAATTAACATCTGAGGTGAACCATGAATCAAATCAAAATTCTTAGCCCAACCTATGCGTTGGATCTAACAACTTCTGCGTCTGCCGCGCTCCAGATCATCCCAACGTCAAACACCCGCGCCTATCGCGTGGCTTTACTGAATACCGGGACGGGCAAGGCCGGGGTGACCTTTGGCACAAGTGCTACCAATATGGCTACCCCCGCGATTGCGACCACGGGTAACGCTGGGTCGCTAGTCCTACCCGGAAACATGATCTACCCAATGATTATTGACTGCGGAGCCCCGGATCTGTACATCAAGGGCATCTCATCAGGCACTAACACCTTATACGTCACGTTGGTAGCCACAGAATAAGGATTGGTCATGTCGAACTCGACCGCCAACACCCAAACCACGAACTTTCTACCGGTACAAGCGACCTACGAGCCGCTTTACCCGTATGACATCATTACGTTCATTGGCCCTGCCGGTGTACCGTTTTACGCCCCCGTCAATCCAAATTTGGACGGGGTTAACATAACAAACAGTACGATCAACAGTTCGACCATAGGGGCTACTACGCCCTCCACAGGGGCGTTTACGACCGCAACTGCGGTCAATGCCCCATCGGGTAACTACGACCTCACCAACAAGCTCTACGTTGATTCTGCGATAGCCGGGATCTCATGGAAGCAGCCGGTCTTGGCGGCAACGACCACTAACATCACGCTGACGGGCGCTCAGACCATTGACACCGTTTCCGTGGTTGCGGGTGACAGAGTTCTAGTTAAGGATCAGACCAATCAGGCGCAAAACGGTATTTATATTGTTGGTACACCTTGGACGCGGTCTGAGGACGCAAATACTTGGGACGAGCTTGTTTCAGCCCTAGTTTTTGTTGAGGAAGGAACTCTAAACGGGACTGCTTGGTATTGCTACATCATGCAGGGTGGAACGCTCGGAACCACCCCAGTTACTTGGTCAAACTTTTCAATTGCCGGTACTTATTTTGCCGGTACAGGGTTATCCCTAGCCGCAAACACGTTTAGCATCACAAACACCGGGGTAACTGCCAATACTTATGGCTCTGCGTCAGCGGTTCCTGTTTTTGCGGTTAACGCACAAGGCCAACTGACAAGCGTAACTGATACAAACATAGCAATTAACGCTAATCAAATAACCTCTGGAACGGTTGATTCTGCGCGGATTTCAGGGTCATACACAGGAATTACTGCGGTTGGAACGCTTACAGGATTAACGGTTAGCTCTACGATTACCGGATCAATATCTGGTAATGCTGCAACCGCAACATCGGCTACAAGTGCGACCACGGCAACCAATCTAGCCGGTGGTAATACTGGTTACTTGCCATACCAATCTGGGGTTGGAACGACCACGTTTTTATCTCCCGGTTCTAACGGTCAGGTCTTAACCCTAGCTGCGGGTGTACCGTCATGGGCTAACCCAACATCGGTGGGTGACGTAGTTGGCCCAGCATCGTCCACAGACAACGCGATTACGAGGTTTGATGGAACGACCGGCAAGATCATCCAGAACTCAACCATCACCCTGTCAGACGCTGGTGCGCTAGAAAACGTCAACGAGATCAACTTTGACATTACGCCAACAAGTTTGGTCGGGGGTGCGGGTTCCTTATATTGGAATAGCGATGACAACACCAAGACCTTGCAACTAATAGGTAACAACAACGTAGAACTAAAACTTACGCAAGAAAGCTACTACCGCGTCAAGGCATCAAGTGCGATTACCAAGGGTAATGTCGTAATGCTGACCGGCACGTTAGGATCGTCTGGGGGCTTACAAGGCGCTCCAGCCACGGGTTTGACCGCGTCCACGGGTTACTACATCTTAGGTATAGCCAAGGAGTCAGCGGCGCTAAACGGCTGGATTTATGTTCAGTCCTTTGGCGAGGTCAAGGGAATTGACACCTCTGGAACACCGGTCGGCGAGACTTGGGCAAACGGTGACGTTCTGTATTACAACCCGTCAGTAACGGGCGCTTTGACCAAGAACATTCCAACGGCTCCAAACGCTAAAGTCCAAGTAGCTGCGGTGGTTCACGCGGACAACACAAACGGGATCTTATTTGTAAGACCTACGTTTGAGCCAACGCTAAACGACCTGTCAAACGTCTACGCACCAAGCCCCTCAAATAACGACCTAATCACTTGGGATAGCACCGACAACCGCTGGGAGAGCACGGCGGCATCGAGCGTAGCCGTAGGGACTGCGACCAACCTAGCCGGTGGCGCAACAGGTTCGCTTCCGTACCAATCAGGAGCTGGGGCAACGACTTTCTTAGCTGCGGGCTCTGACGGTCAGGTTCTAAAGCTGGCCTCTGGGGTTCCAACGTGGTCAAGCGATGCTTCTGGGGTGACGATTGCGGATGACACCACGACCGCAACACCTCTATATCCAATCTTTACCTCGGTCACCACGGGTAACGCAACCACGGTCAATGTGGCCTCAACAAAGCTCAAATTTACCCCTCAGACGGGACTAATCGAGAGCAACATCCTAAGACTCAACGGGACAAGTTCCGGGTATGTAGGACTTCAAGGAGCTGCGGCTGCGGGATCAACGACTTACACCCTACCCAGCTCAGACGGCACAAACGGTCAGGTCTTGCAGACCAACGGATCGGGCGTGATGTCTTGGGTAACTGCGGCGGCAGGGGTCAGCATCTCTAACGACACCAGTACGGCAACAGACGTATACCCTGCGTTCTTAGGATCAACCTCTGGAACTGCGTCAACGATTTACACGGGTAACGCAAAGCTACTTTATAAGCCCTCAACGGGTGAACTGAAGTCTGAGGTTCCCGTAGCGCAAAACGGTATCTTTGTGAACGCCCAGACGATTGATACGAGCTACACGATTGCGTCAACTTTTAACGGATTAAGTGCGGGGCCAGTTACGGTAGATACAGGCGTAACGGTCACGGTGTCGAGTGGTTCAGCTTGGACGGTGGTCTAACATGGCAATTACGATTAACGGTAGTGGATCAATCACAGGACTTAATGCTGGCGGGTTACCTGATGCTTGTGTTGTTCAAGCAGATTTAGCTTCGGGTGTAGCCGGTAATGGCCCAGCATTTAGTGTTTATCCAAATGCGGATCAAACAGGATTAACAAGTAATACTTTTACAAAAGTTGCTTTTATAAACGAGTATTTTGATACAGCAAACTGCTTTGACTCAACAACAAACTACCGGTTTACTCCAACAACAGCGGGATATTACCAATTTAACTTTTCTGCGTATGTAACTGCATCAAACATCGCTACGATGGAACCATTTATTTATAAAAACGGTTCTTCATTTTCTTCTGGTCAGTATCTTATGGCTGCGTCTAGTACAACTGCTGCAATTTTATCCGCAAGCAATATTTTGTATTTAAACGGCTCAACAGACTATGTTGAGTTTTATGTTTTTGCTACTACTACTTCCGGAACATACACTATAAAAACAGGAGCGCAATATACCTATGCCTCTGGTGCATTGATAAGGGCAGCATAAATGAACATTTTAGAAAAAATTAAAAACATCTATCCTGAACTTACGGATGCAGACTTTAATCCTTTTGGTTCTATCCGTATTCAAAACGATTCCGATGGTCGTGGTGACTATATTGCCAAGTGGGAACACCCAACCCTGCCTCGCCCTACTGAGGAGCATTTAGTATGAGTAGTATAAAACTAGAGAGCAACGCCAGCGGTACTGGGATATTCACGATTGCTAGTCCCAATAGCAACACAAACAGGACGCTAACCTTGCCTGACGCAACAGGCACATTCTTAACCAATAGCGGTACTGAGGCTGGTGCGTTTTCTACTCTTTCGGTCAATTCCAATAACATTTCCGCTGAAAACAGCCTTGGTTTTCGTAATCGGATTATCAATGGTGCAATGGTGATCGATCAGCGTAATGCTGGGGCGAGTGTGACAATTATTACAGGAAGTTTTATTACAGATAGATGGTACGCAACAGGAAGCCAATCTAGTAAATTTACTGTTCAACAAAATGCTGGTTCAGTTACGCCTCCAACAGGATTTAAAAATTATTTAGGTGCAACTTCATCCTCTGCATATTCAATAACTTCTTCTGATTATTTTCTTTTGTTACAAACAATTGAAGGTTATAACATAGCAGATTTTGATTGGGGAACGGCTAACGCTAAAACGGTGACATTATCGTTTTGGGTGCGGTCTAGCCTTACTGGAACCTTTGGCGGCGCTTTAAGAAATGGGGATACAGGAACTCCTTCGTACCCATTTACCTATACAATTTCTTCCGCAAATACTTGGGAGCAAAAGTCCATAACAATTGCTGGCCCAACAACCGGAACTTGGAATTCAACTAATGGAGCCGCATTGCAAGTGTGGTTTTCTTTGGGTACTGGGTCTACTTACAGCGGAACGGCAGGCTCTTGGGCTTCGGCAGCATACTTCTCAGCCACAGGAGCAACCAGCGTAGTCGGAACAAACGGCGCAACTTTCTACATCACAGGTGTTCAATTAGAAGTCGGTAGTGTCGCTACACCGTTTGAGCGCAGGCCATATGGTACTGAGTTGCAGTTGTGTCAGCGGTATTATGAACAAGCAAATATGGCTGTTTACAGTACCGTAACAAGAAATAGTTATTCGTACCATGTTCCAAAAAGAGCATACCCATCCTCAGTTACTTTAACGACCGGAACAATTATCAATTACTATGAAGATTTTGCGTCTTTTTCAAACGGTGCTGATGCGGCTACAACCATAAAAATAAATGCGGAGTTATAAATGTATAAACTTTATTTTGGTGGTATGCAACAACCATTTGTGATTTTAGTGGCAACAAATACTTTTGTTTCGCTAGAACCTTGCGACCCAGACAACACAGACTACACAAACTTCAAAGAGCAGATTATGTCTGATAAAGCAGAACTGCAAGACGTTGACGGTAATATGATGACTGCTGAAGCAGCTAAAGAATTTGTGAGAGGATTGCTGTGAGTACATTAAAAGTCAACGCAATCACAGACGCTAGTGGTGGCAATACCGCTACTATAAATAGCATGACCCCTACTGCGGATAGTTTGCAAGGCTTCCGCAACCGCATCATCAATGGTGACATGAGGATTGACCAGCGCAACGCTGGTGCTAGTGTTACTGCAACTGCTACAACTTTTATTGTAGATCGATTCGGCTGTTACACAACACAATCATCAAAATATACAGGACAACAAAATGCTGGGTCAGTAACTCCTCCTGTTGGCTTTACAAAATATTTAGGAGTTACATCATCTTCAGCATACTCAGTAATAAGCAGCGATTATTTTGGAGTACTACACAGAATAGAAGGCCAAAATGTAGCAGATTTAGAATGGGGTACTGCTAATGCAAAAACTGTAACTTTGTCATTTTGGGTTCGCTCATCTTTAACTGGAACTTTTGGCGGGTCTATATCAAATTCTGCATATAACCGTGTTTATCCGTTTAGTTATTCGGTATCTTCTGCCAATACTTGGACATCAATTAGTGTAACTATACCGGGAGATACTTCTGGAACTTGGCTTACGACAAACGGTATTGGAATGGAAATTGTTTTTGGTTTAGGCGCTGGCTCAACATATAGCGGTACTTCTGGCGCTTGGGCGGCTGGTTGGGTTAATCAACCAACAAGTACAGTATCAGTAGTCGGAACCAACGGAGCCACTTGGTACATCACAGGCGCACAACTCGAAGTAGGCTCTGTTGCTACCCCGTTTGAGCGCAGAGACTATGGGCGTGAGTTGATGTTGTGTCAGAGGTATTACTATAAACTTGCTAGCGGGGTAGATGGGCAAATTGGTAGTGGATATTACTATTCAACAACCCAAGCACAACTATGGGTCAGGTTTGCAGTTTCAATGCGAAGCGCCCCAATTCTCTCATCTGTTACTGGAACAAATTATTACAGGACAGAACCAATTGGTGGCGGTACTGATGCGTTTAATTCATTCACAATTTATTTACCAACGACAGAGGGAACTTTAATTTATAACAATACCGAAGTAAGCGGTACCGCAAATTATGCGGCAGGATTTTATACAAACAATGCGTCTGCTTTTGTTGCATTTTCTTCGGAGTTATAAATGTATAAGTTAATTAAAAGCCCGTTTGATGGTGAAATTAGGACTGTTAACAAACAAGATGGGGATATTCTTTTGTCGATCCCATTTGACCCTGCCAACACAGACTACGCAGAGTTTAAGAAGGCAGTTGCGGAAGGCGCAGAACTACAAGACGCAGATGGTAATGTGATGTCACCGGAAGCCGCACAACAATTTATAGCGACCCTACCCTAATGTTTACTTGGAAAATCCTAGATGTCTTTTCAGAGGACGGTCAGATAACCAAAGTCCGTTATCAGGTCACGCACCAAAGCGTATCGACCGAGGGGTATTGGAATTTCCGTAAAAGTTGGCAAAATTGCCCGTTAGAAGAAGTTAGTGAACATTCCGTAACGCATTGGTTACACTTAGACATGGAAGATGTTAGAGATCAAATCCATGCGAACCTTGAGAAACAGGTTGCAAAGACCGAACAGGTTAGCTTGCCGTGGAAAGTAGAGACATTTAAGGTGAAGTTATGACCCAGCCCATAGACATTATTAGCCGCGCCATGAAAGACATTGGCGCTCTAGCCGCTGGCGAGACCCCAGCCCCTGCGGAAGCTCAAGACGCTTTCGATATGCTAAACGACATGATTGACCAATGGTCAAACGAGCAGATGATGGTCTACTACAAGACCGAGATCATCTTCACCCTGACTGCGGGTCAGACCCAGTACACGATTGGCCCGACCGGTCAGGTGAACTCAACCTTTACAGGCTCCATATCAGGTAACACCCTGACTGTAAGCGCGATAGCCGAGGGCGGTATAGCCCTTGGGATGGTTATCTCAGGGTCAGGAATTACTGCGGGAACAAAGATCACAGGGTTTGGAACCGGAGCTGGCGGTAACGTCAACTACGCCGGGACGTACACGGTGAACAACACCCAGACGGTAGCCTCAACCACGATAACCGCGTACTACGAGCGCCCCCTGTCGGTTAATTCAGCCTTTGTGCGAGTAAACACTAATTCCAACGGTCAGCCTATTGTTAACGGTGGTCTTGACTACCCAGTAGCGATCCTGAACCTAGAGAACTACGAGCTGATTGGACTAAAGACCCAAAACGGCCCGTGGCCTAAAGCCCTGTACTACCAGCCCTCTGAGGTCATGGGTACGTTCTACTTCTGGCCTAATCCGTCTCAGGGCGAGATGCACATATTCTGCGACACCGTATTTCAGCGGTTTAACAGCATCAACGACACGATTGTGATCCCACAGGGTTATCTTATGTGTTTGCGCTGGTGCTTGGCTGAGAGACTCATGCCCATGTACGGAAAGTCCAACCCCCAGATGGTATCTATGATTAACGCTTACGCCATGCAAGCCAAGGCTACGATTAAGAGAACCAATATGAAGCCCATGCAATCCGCTAGGTACGATGACGTACTGGTGGTCGGTAAACGTGCGGATGCCGGTTGGATTCTGACCGGGGGCTTTCAGTAATGCCTGACTTTGGATTCGTAGGAGCTGCCTACGAAGCGCCCTCTATCACTCAAGACGCTCAAGAGTGCATTAACTTCTACCCTGAGATAGACCCGACCAAGGCCCAAGGCGAGCGCGGTATCGTTGCGCTCTATCCGACCCCCGGCTTAGAGACCGTTGCTATTTTCCCCAATCAGGAGGAAGTGCGGGGGATCAGAACCCTGTCCGGTGGGACTCAGGTAGTCGCGGTTTGCGGTGACTTTGTCTACGCATTAGAAAGCAATTTGACCCCGGTAATGATTGGGCAGATGAACACCTCGACCGGTCAGGTGGGGATTGTGGATAACGGGGTAAACGTCTACATTGTGGACGATTCCTATCGGTACACATGGTTCATCAGTAGCCCGTCATCAGCTATTTTTACCGGCTCAATTAGCACCACGACCCTGACCGTGACCGCAGTCCAAAGCGGAACTATTGCGGTAGGACAGGCCATTTTTGGTCAAGGCATAGCCCAAAACACCGTGATTACGGGACTAGGAACTGGATCTGGCGGGGTTGGAACCTACACGGTTAGCGACTCCCAGACCGTAGCCTCGACCGCAATCAACTCAACCGCCTCACCCGCTATTGTGACCGGAAGCATTTCTGGCACAACTTTGACCGTTAGCGCGGTGACCAGCGGCACTCTGAAGATAGGCCAGACGATTGAAGGCACAGGGGTGACCGATGGGACAATTATCACGGCCTTTGTGTCTGGCTCCGGGGGTGCGGGAACGTACACCGTAAGCGCCTCACAGACCGTCTCTAGCACCACGATATACGCTATCAACTGGTCGGTTCTACCATCGACTGACGGGGCGTTTGAGGGCGGTGGAACAGTAGACATTTCTGATAACTACTTTGTCTACAATAAGCCAAACAGTCAGCTCTGGGCGGCTTCAGACCTACTTTCCCCGATTACCGACCCCCTGTCGTTTGCCTCCAAGGACGGCTCTCCAGATGACCTAGTTGCGATTATTGTCGATAGGCGCGAGGTCTACCTATTGGGTGAGATGTCCTCCGAGGCGTGGCTAGACGTTGGCTCTGTCCCCTTTCCCTTTCAGAGAATTCAAGGGTCATCCACCCAACAAGGTATTGCTGCGGCCTACTCTTGTGCGCGGGTGGGTAACTCTTTTGCCTACGTCTCTAAGAACAACCGGGGCGAGGCCACCATCGTCCAGATGAACGGCTACATACCTCAGAGGATCTCTACCCACGCGGTCGAGAACACCTTGGTAGGCCAAGACGTATCGGACGCGATTGCGTGGACGTACCAGCTCGAAGGCCATGAGACCTACGTTGTAACCTTTCCGAGTATTGGGGACAACGGCCTAACTTGGGCGTATGACGTAACCACAGGACTCTGGCACAAATGGCTGTACACCAATAACCAAGGCCAGTACGAGCGCCACCGTGGAAACTGCTGTTGCTTTTTTAACCAGCAAGTATTACTTGGTGACTATGAAAACGGCAAGTTGTATAGACTGTCTCTATCGCAATACACGGATGACGGGCAGATGGTGCGCCGCGTCAGAAGGTGTCCGCACATAACCACAGACCTCCAGCGCCAGTATTTTGCGGAACTCCAGATCCAGTTCCAACCGGGAGTTGGACTACCTACCGGTCAGGGTCAAGACCCACAGGCAATGCTCCGCTGGTCGGATGACGGTGGCTTTACTTGGTCTAACGAGAACTGGGTCACCATAGGTAAGCAGGGCCAATACTTCACGCGGGCTATGTGGAGACGGCTTGGGTTTGCGCGAGACAGGATCTTTGAAGTGGTGATCACCGACCCAATCAAGGCGGTCATCGTGTCGGCTAACCTAAAAGCGGAAGCTGGGGATAACTGATGGCTCAACTACCCCAGAACCAAGTAATACCAACCTCCCAGCTAGTCAATCAAGCTGGACGGCCAACCCCTGCGTGGCAGTTATTCTTTTTGAACTTGTTAAACTTTTCCAGCAGTTCTACGGCTACGGCTGGCTCTGCGACCCTACCGGCTAACCCACGGGGGTTCATCAACATAACCGTTAACGGGGAAATCAAAAAGGTTCCATACTATGACGTATGACCTAGCAAACCCGCAAAATGCGGTTGAGAAGGTGGTTTTTCGGGAGCAGATTCTGACCGTTCAAAACGGGTTACAGGAAATGATTGAAAATGGCGAAACGCAAAACACCTTGCCTGACTGCGTTGTAACCCATTACTTTGCTCCAAAGGACGAAAAGTACGGTTGTTGCACATACGCCAGACAGATGTTCATTCCCAAGGGTACTTTGATTATTGGGAAGATCCATCGGCATCAGCACTTGAACTTTATTTTGCAGGGCAAGGTTAGTGTAGCAACAGAGTTCGGCAAGAAATACTTTGAAGCGCCGTGTACGTTTATCTCTGAAACAGGGTTAAAACGTGCCGTTTACGCCGAGGAGGACACAATTTGGACTACGGTTCACCTAACTCAGTATTCAGGCGAACAAGACTTAGATAAAATTGAGGATGAGGTTATAGCTCCAACTTACGGGGAAATAGGAATGATAGATTCGACTGCCGTTCTCAAACAGTTAAAAGGGGAACAAAAATGACTTGGGGACTAACCGCCGTTGCTGCGGCATCAGTTGTTAGTGGGACGATGGGAGCAAAAGCTGCCAAAAGTGCCGCTGACACAACCGCCGCTGGAACCAGATATGCCGCAGACGTTCAAGAGAGAATGTTTGAACAAGGCCGACAGGATCTTGCGCCGTACCGTGGGTTAGGTTATGGAGCATTAAGTGAAATTGGTGGCGGGATGGCTGGTCGGCAACCAATTTACGATGACCAAGGAAACATTACTGGATTTCAAACAGGAACAGGTTATCTAACAGGTCAATTAACCCCTCAAAAGATTCAAGAGTATTTAGACCCGTCTATGGCGTTTCGTATGAAGTACGGAACACAGGCCACAGAAAGATTGCGAAATGTTGGCGAAGGAGCGTTTTCTGGAAACACTTTGCGGGCGCTAAACGAGTACGGTCAGGGTTTTGCGTCTACCGAATATGGAAACGCTTTTGGTAGGGCTCAAGGCGAGCGCAAAGACATCTATAACATACTGGCAAACATTGCTGGTATGGGTCAGGGCGCGGTTAATACAGGAGTTAGTGCTGGTCAAACAACAGCTCAAAACCTTGGTCAGTTAGCGGTCGGTGGCGCACAAGCTCAAGCTGCGGGAACGGTAGGTGCGGCTAATGCTTACAGTCAGGCTTTACAAGGCCCATCAAATTATTTACAACTTGCTATGCTTACTGGCAAAAATCCATTTGCTACCACGCCCCCACCACCAGTTCAACCGGGGCCGGGGGTAACAGTTACACCAATCACTTAAGGTCTAATCATGGCAGATTTCGGAATAAAACCAGAAATAGCGTTAGGTGTAAAACCCCCAGCAACAATGAGTTTGGGGGATATGCTCAATGTAGCCCGTGGCGCTCAAATGTATCAGCGCGAGCGTGAAGTGTTGCCGTTGCTTGTTGAACAAGAAAAAATTAAAACTCAAACCGCGCAAACGGATCAAGCCAAAGGGTACGCAAATACGTTCTTTCAAGTTTTAGGTGGGTTTGCTAACGACCCAAGAATTGAATCAAACGATCCTATAAAGACTGTTGATTTAATGCTAGAGGTCAAGAAAAAAGCTCGCTCAATGGGCGTTCCTGAAAGCTACGTTGAGGCTTTAGCATCTCCGGGGGTTGCTACTGCGGCGCATAACCCTAAGGCGTTACCTCAATATATTAGCAACATAATCCAAGCCCAAATTGGCCCTGCTGGTCAACAAGGGTTACAGACCGGTCAGCCTACAACGTCAGGCGGTCAACCGGCACTATTTGTTCCGGGCAAAGGTCGTGTTGTTCCTATGGGGCAAATGGGGGCTCAACCACCAGCTCAACCACCAGTTCAAGAACAGGCTCCAGTAGCAGCTCCACCAGCGGTAGCAACACCGCCAGAAACGGGTGCGGTAGAACCGGGGGTTCCAAGAACAGTTCCCCAAGCAGCACCTCCGGTTGCGCCCCAAGGAATCACGGGCCAAGACTTAACAAGGCCAAGAAATGTAAACGTAGGCTATCCAATTCGGTTTCAACCAAGAACGCAGGGAGATGTTCGCCCGTTTGCAATTGGCGAGGAAGCTGCTATTCAACAGGGTACAAATTACCTAAATTCTATTGTCAATGCAGAAGGCGAAGTTCAAAGAGCCAGCCGAAACGTGGGTGAGGTTATTAGGATTGCGGACGAACTAGCCTCTAAAGCTAAGTTTGAGGCGGGTAAACCTCAAGATATTGAACGGGCAGTAAAAGAGTTTTTTGGTGAGGACAGATACAAAGAACTTAGCAAAAGTTTGGCTCAAGCTCAGTTAGCAATTATGAAGTCTCAGGGCGGGTCAGTTGAAAATACGGTTGGCGGTCAACAGATGACTAGGGCTGCAACTGGTGATGAAACCTACCCGCCAAAAGTCTTGATCTCTATTGCTCGCCGATTAAACGGGGAAATTATTAAGACGGAAATGGAAGCCAAGGCAGTTCGTGCTGCGGTGCAAGCGGTTGGCCCCAACAATCTTCAAGACTTCCGTGACGCTTGGAATAGTAATTCTGACCTAAGAATCTTTGAGGCTATGGGGATTAACAGGTCAATAACAGACCGCAAAAAACGTGACGAAGCACTAGATAAGATATTGCCAAAAAGCAAACAAGAGTTAAATCAATTTTTGCGACAGTATGAAAACATTGAAAAACTGACTCAAACAGGGCGGTTGTAATGAGCGACCAATATCGTTACGAAAACCTATCTAAGGAAGATTTGCAACGCGCAAAAGAGATGATGTTGAACTTTCAAGATCCGAAAACTGGTGATCGTTTAGTTCCAAGCCGTATCGATAGATTATTGTTTAGTGAAGATTCTCCAGAAATCTTTAATGCATATTCAATAAAAGACAGAGAAAAGTTTTTTGTTAAAACTAATGTTACCGGAAGTTTGGGCGATATTATTCGCAAACGCATAGAAACAGCGCCAGACGAGAAACCAGATGACTTGCGTTCTATTATTAGGGAGCGCATAGCCGGTGTTGAAAAGGCAGAAAAAGATGCAATCACTAAAGAACAACAGACTCTAGCCGCAGCCGTTCCACAGGTAGATGCGTCAGGCCGTGTCGTATCAGCCCCAGCAGCCCCATCCCCCAAAAGGTCTCTTACTGATTATGTAAAAGGTGTTGGTGAGACCGTGGCGGCGCTAGGATCTCAGGCAGTTGTAGCACCGGTTGCTGCGGGCGCACAATTAGCGTCAGACGTAGTTTCTGGTCGGACATTGCGTGGTGAAGGCCCAACACCCGGGCAACCGTTGTTTGGTCAGATTATGAAAGAGGCAACTTATCAACCTAAGACCGAAACCGGTCAAGCAATGATGGCTGGTCTAGGAAAGGTGTTTGAGGAAAGCAAACTACCTCCTGTACCGGCTGGAGGCAGAACAGTTCCAATCCCTGTATTACCACCCGCAATCCAACCCAAAATCAAACCTAAAGTATCTGCTGAAGAATATCAAAAAACGCGGGCAATTATAGAAGGCGTTCCTTACCAGACACAACAACAGATTCAAGCTGCGGCCTCTAAAACTGGCGCACCGGGTTCTGTTGGAGCCGCTGGGGTAGACGTTCAGACTCAACGGTTAGAGCGATTAAAAGAACTGCCGTTCCCAATAGTGGCAGAAAAAAGCCAAATTACTAGAGATCCAGCCGATGTTAGGTTTGCAAGAGAAACAACTAAAGATCCTGTTCTTGGCAAAGGTTTCCAAGAACGATACGCAGAACAAAACGAGTTGTTACAAAAAAACCTTGATTTTTTTGCTGAACAAACTGGTTCTGAAAAGCTGGGGTTGCCTCAAGCTGATTTTGCCAAAGGCTTAGTTGATTTTGTAGACGTAAACAAAAAGCAAAGAAAGCAACAAGTTACAGACGCTTATAAGGTTGCTCAAGATGCTGGAGAAACAGCAGAACTAGTTGATATTAAACCATTACAAAATTGGGTAAAAGACAATAGATCATCTGCAAAAAATGCTCCAGTTATTCAAACCATAGAAAGTGAAATTAAACGGTTATCTAAAGATGGCAAAATTTCGTTAAACGACCTTGAAGAAATTAGAAAAACAACTAATGACGTTTATGACGCATCACCAACTAATGCTAGATTTGGCGGCAGGGCGATCAAAGTAATTGATCAAATTACCGAAGGAAAAGGTGGTGACCTGTATAAAGAAGCGCGGGCATTAAGTAGGGCATACAAAACAGAATTTCAAGACACTCCAGCGGTTGCAAAAATTACCGCTATGAAACGCGGAACAACTCAACGTCAGGTAGCGTTAGAGGACTTGGTAGATACTGTAATGTTAAAAGGAACTGGCGAAGATGTTCGTCAGTTATTTTCATCGTTAGAGCGCATGGGGCCAGAAGGCCAAGCCATGATAAATGACTTGCGTGGTTACGTTGCCGAAGCAATTAAGAATCAAGCGACTAAAGGCGTACAAAGAGACATCAATGGAAAGCCGTATTTAGAAACAAAAACACTAGATACAATAATTAAAAACTTAGATAAAAGTAAGAAATTAGAATTTTTGTTTGGCAAAAAAGGAGCCGAACAATATAGAACAATTAACGATGCAGTTAAAGATTTGCAAACTATTCCAAAAGAAACTACTAATCCGTCTGGAACTGCGGCACAAATTTTAGCTGGATTAGCTGAGATGGGCGGTCAATACGCCATGACAGGAATACCTGTTCCGTTATTAAGTCTTGCAAAAAAAGGCGTAGATATTAGACAGCAACAAAAGCAAATGAAAAAAATTCGTGAGTTTTTAGACTACGGAAATAAAAAGGACTAACTATGGCAGTCAATCTTTCGCCAATCGGCAACGGATTTCAGTTTTTTGATAACAATGGCGCACCGCTAAACGCCGGTAAGATTTACACCTATCAGGCTGGGTCAAGTACGCCACTTGCGACTTACACCAGTAGCTCTGGGCTTACGGCTAACGCTAACCCAATCATTCTAGGGACAAGCGGCAGACCGCCTAATGACATCTGGTTGTCCGAGGGGTACTTTTATAAGTTCATCCTCAAGGACTCATCAGACGTAACCATTCAGACTTACGACAACCTTTATGGAATTATTGGCGCAACCCCACCGGCTGCAACCCCAATCCCTGCGGGTGGCATTTTCTTGTGGTCTGGTTCTATTGGGTCTATCCCTGCGGGTTATGTTCTGTGTAACGGATCAAACGGAACCCCAGACCTAAGAGACCGGTTTGTGGTTGGGGCTGGATCGACCTACGCGGTAGATGGTACTGGAGGTTCTGCTAACGCTATTGTTGTATCTCATACTCACACCGCAACCTCGACAGTAACTGATCCGGGCCATTTACATTCAGTAGGTGCTGGTGTTAATAGTGGCGCAGGGTTTGTTGCGGGCGGTGGAAACGCTTTCGATGCAAACTTAACCAGTAACACCGGCTCTAACACAACAGGAATCACAGTTGCGACTACGGTTGCTACTGCTGGAACATCAGGAACCAACGCCAATCTGCCGCCGTATTACGCCCTGTGCTACATAATGAAAACCTAATATGGATTGGCAGACCGTTATCAATATTGGGTTGGGTGGTGTCTTGGCCGCGCTGGGCTGGTTTGCCCGCGAGATATGGGACTCATTAAAAGAGTTGCGTAAAGACACCCACCAGATAGAAAAGGACTTGCGCGAGCTTTATGTCCGCAGGGATGACTTGCGAGAAGTCAGGGTCGAGATGACCGCAAGGTTTGACAAGCTAGAGAGTTTAATTGGGTCTCTGTATGATCGGCTAAACGACAAGGCAGACAAATGAATTATGAGCGACTTAGACCCGATTATCACTACTGCGAAGGCGGCAACCAGCAGCATTAAGTCTGCTATTCAGTCTGGTCGGGAGATCAGCTCTGCGGTCGAGTCCATCCAAAACTTTGGCATGGCAGAGGTTAAAGCCCGCCACGCATTTAAGTCAGTCCGCAAAAGCCAAGAAGGTGAGATCACAATAATGACCGCTATGGGCGAGTGGCGCAGACTTGACCAGATACGGCGCATGGAGCTTGAGGTCAGGGACTTTCTGATCCAGCAGTTTGGCGAGTTTAAGGGCTTAGAAGAATTTGAGAAGGTCAAGAAGATCAAAGAGGACATGATCTCGCGCCACGCCAAGACCAAGGACGAGCTGGGCAGAGACGTAGCCAAGATGCGGGAGTTGCAGATTATCTGCGTGATCCTAGCGTTCATGGCGGTTACCATTTATTACATAGCCAAGGGCTACCTGTGAGCGAGCGCCAAGACACGCTGACCAAGGTCTTAAACTATGTAGATAGCCCATTTAAGCTATTTGCGCTAATCCTGATGGCGATCCTAGCGTTTGCGGGGTACATCGTTTACGACCACCGAGAGCTGATTGTCGGGACTTACAAGGAACACCAGAAGCTACCCCAGATAGCCGAGGGGCGAGTCGATGACGCGGCTACCCATTTATTCAAGCATACCAACGCCCAAGTAGTCGCTATCTTCAAGGTCAACCCCTTGATTGGCTCGCGGGTCTTGTACCGCGCCTACACAAAAGAGGGCCGTGACAAAACTGTGGAGGGTTTAGACGTTGGCCTGTTTACCAGCAACGCCGGTAACAATAAGGACGTTGTCGCGCTCATGGCTAACGAGATTCCATGCGGGGAGTACAAGGCAGCTCAGTCCGAGGTGGGTCTTTGGTACATCGAAAAGGGTATGACCTTTGGGTGTAGGGTGAGCGTTCCCCCCGACCATAGCCGGTTCATAGGCCAGATTACCGTGGGCTGGGCTACACCGCCCGCCAACCTAGACCATGCAAAAACCATGTTGCAGATTGCCTCAACCATCCTAGCAAAGGAGAAAAAATGATTGGCTTAGATACCATCTTAAAGATTGGCGAGAAGGTCTTAGACCGCGTACTGCCCGACCCTGCCGCTAAAGCTGAAGCCCAAACCAAGCTTTTGGAGCTGGCTCAAAAGGGTGAGCTTGCTAACTTAGAGGCTGACGTTAAAAAACTAGAGATTGAGGCTAAAGACCGGGACTCAGCTCGCGGTCGAGAGGCGGCTATGGCCTCTGCGGATGTCCACCCAATCACCAAGAACATCAACTCAATACTGAGTTTGGGGGTCATTACCCTGTCGTTTATCCTATTTGCAATCCTAATCTTTATTGAGGTCAAGCCAGCCGCCAAGGACATCTTGATTTACATTTTGGGCGTTTTATCGGCTGCGGTTACCCAAATCCTGTCCTACTACTTTGGGTCTAGCGCCGGTTCCAAGGAAAAAAGCAAACAGTTGGATGACCTACTGGAGAAGAAATGAACCTATCCGAACACTTTACCTATGACGAGCTGGTGCGGTCTGAGACCGCCGAGCG
>JACCDP010750164.1_pt1 | contig 17178 bp, 15 predicted proteins | sample 7445841 | NCBI WGS metagenome assembly JACCDP01 (sample SAMN15323441, study PRJNA562643) | freshwater metagenome | isolation source: river surface water | place: USA:Blue River Watershed | collected 2017-08-17 | reverse complement strand
GCCCCAACGCCAGCGCCACCGACACGCCACCGATGCCGCCAGCCACCACTGCCACGGGTTGCGGGGTCGTCATGCGTGCACCGATTGCCTAAGCACCGAACTGGCGAAAGCAATCATCAAGTTGTGTTTGCCAGATTTGTTTTTGCGCCTCTGGCACAAACGCAGCTTCAAAACTGTTGCGGGCCAATTGGTAAGCCTGCGACGCATTCAAACCCAGCGCGGCAAAGGTTTGCAAATAGTTGTCGTTCAAATAGCCGCCGAAATACGCGGGATCGTCAGAGTTCAACATGACACACACGCCTTGGTCCAGCATTTGACCCAGGTTGTGTTGTGACAAATCAGGAAACACGCACAACTTCAAGTTGGACAAAGGACACACGGTCAACGGCACCCGTTCTTTGATCAAGCGTTGCATCAAGGCCGCGTCATGCTCTGCCTGTACACCGTGGTCGATGCGTTCTGCATGCAACATATCGAGCGCACCCCATATGTAAGCCGGCGGTCCTTCTTCACCCGCATGCGCCACTGCACGCAAGCCGAGTTGCCGCGCACGGGCAAACACACGCGCGAATTTTTCTGGGGGATGGCCGCGCTCGCTGGAATCTAAACCGACCCCAATGAACAGGTCTTTGAAGGGAATGGCCTCGTCCAAAGTGTCCATGGCCGCGTCTTCACTGAGGTGACGCAGGAAACACAAAATCAAGGCCGAACTGATGCCCAATTTTTCTTTGGCGTCGACACAGGCTTGGTGCAGGCCAGTGATGACGGTGCGCATCGACACTTTGCGCTCGGTATGGGTTTGAGGGTCAAAAAACAACTCGGCATGCACCACGTTGTCCGCCTTGGCGCGCAAAAAATAGGCCCAGGCCATGTCGTAAAAATCTTGCGGTTGCTGCAACACGCTGGCACCGGCGTAATAAATGTCCAAAAAGCTTTGCAAATCGGTGAACGCGTAAGCCGATCGCAATGCATCCACACTGGCGTAATTCAAGCGCACTTGGTTGCGTTTTGCCATGGCAAAAATCAATTCAGGCTCGAGCGAACCTTCGATGTGCATGTGCAGTTCCGTCTTGGGCATGGCCTGCAACAAGGCGGGTAATTGGGCTTGGGCAATGGCAGAAAAATTCATTTAACACACTCCAAACGTCACAGCCAATTTTTGTAAAAAGCGCCTGTAGGCCACCGACGCTTTGTCGCTGGCCACATTCGATTCAGCGCCTGTTTGCAAGGGTAACAGACGCGGTTGTTGCGACTCCAACACAGGCTTGTCTTGCGAAAAAATCTTGTCTTGAAACGCCAGCACATCCTCACTGTCCACCTCAAAGTCAGACACCGCCATGCGAAACCAGACACGGCAACTGTCAGCGGTTTGGGGTTGAATCAACAAAACAATCGATTCTTCATAGCCGGGTGGCACCCCGCTTTGTGCATCAGGAACTTTGGTCAACACGGCTGAATAAGGGTGATTGACTTCATAGGTATAGGACACCATGCCACCTTCCGTCGACAAGGCACTGGTGTTGGGTTGCCAGACTTGGGCATTGGTGACTTTGAATCCAGCCTCGCTTTGTGTCAACACGACGTCGGGAATTTCGCTGTGACCCATCTGCCCCAACCAACCATCGTGCACAAAACTGAAGTGCGACATGTCCAGAAAATTTTCGACGATGCGCGGGGCACTGGTGGCCACGTCATAGGGACCGGCGTTGAGTTTGCGCATGCCAGCATTCCATTCAGCGGCAAACACGGGCCAAATGGCTTGCTCTGCGCTGGCGGGGTCCAAACACACCCACACCAAACCCATTCGCTCTTGCACAGCCACGGCGTTGGCTTGTTGGGCCGGGCCTGGCTTGAAGTGCGGCAATGCCGGCACCTGCGTGCATTGCCCTTGTCCCTCGAATGTCCAGCCGTGGTAAGCGCACTGCAATTGGCCTTGGCAAACGCGACCCAGCGACAAACGCGCACCACGGTGCGGGCAGCGGTCATGCAAACCGCAAACCACGCCGTTCTGGTCACGCCACAACACCAGCGCATGTTCCAGCAACTCAATCGGACAAGGGTCTTCTTGCACCTGCCGCGCATCACATACCGGATGCCAAAGCGAATGCTCAATGGGTAATGACATGATGTTCAGACTGTAAAGGTTCCGGTTGGGGGGCGTACTGCATCAGTCCTCGCGAGGTTTTTTCGAAGGCAACCAATGCCTGCGGGAGGGCACCCACGCTTGGTAGGCCTGCACCCAATTGCTGGCAACGCGTTGTTGCGCTTCAGTCAAAGCGAGTTCACCACGGCACACCATTTTGTAGACGATCCATTCGAGCTCGTTCTTTTGCTCTGCTGACCACTCGCCTTCACGCGGTTGCGGCCACAGGTTGAGCGGATCGGTGGGATTGCCGCCAATGCTCAGCGGTATCAGGTGATCCAACTCGTATTTGCGCGGGTCTTTGTCCGCGTATTTGTACTGCCTGAGTTGTTCGCGCTTGAGTCGATTGGTGTATTTTTTGTCTGGCCTGACGCTTTGGGTGTAGCCTTTGACGCACACGGTGGATTGGATATTGCTTTGGGTCACGCTGGTGTCCACCGATCCGGGCGTGCGACTCGTGTCCGGCAACCCCACCAACGGTTGAGCCCAAACCACTGTCAGCCATGAACACGTGAACAGCGAAGTGTGAAAAAGTGATTTCATTTTGCTGGGGGTTTGCCAGATGCTGCGCGCGACTGTCGCAAAAAAGGCTGCCCATGGGCAGCCTTTTGGTTGGCAATGGCAGATCAGGCCATTATTTTCCGCCGGGCACTTTGCCTTCAACGCCTTTGACGTAGAAATTGACGCCGCTCAAGAATTTGTCGTCAGCCACTTCGTCTTTTTTCAGCAGTGTTTTGCCCGTGTTGTCCATCAGTGGGCCTTTCCAAATGGCAAAGCTGCCATCCTTCAAACCTGCTTTGATCTCTTCGACTTTGGCTTTGGTGTCAGCCGGCACGTCTTCAGCGATGGACACGATGTCGATGGCACCTTCTTTCACGCCCCACCACACGCCTGTTCCACCCACCCATTTGCCTTCCAAGGCTTCACGGGTGGTTTGAATGTAGTAAGGGGCCCAGTTGATGATGGCAGATGCCAGATGGGCTTTGGGGCCATAAGCGGTCATGTCAGAGTCCCAGCCGAATGCACGCTTGCCTTTGGATTCCGCGGTTTTCAAGACGGCAGGCGAGTCGGTGTTTTGGAAAAGCACATCGGCACCGCCGTTGATCAACGAGGTGGCAGCTTCGGTTTCTTTGGGTGGATTGAACCATTCGTTGACCCAAACCACTTTGGTTTTGACTTTGGGGTTCACAGATTGCGCACCCATGGTGAAGCTGTTGATGTTGCGAACCACTTCAGGGATGGGAATGGATGCCACCACACCCAAGGTGTTGGACTTGGTCATCTTGCCTGCGATCACGCCCGCCATGTAAGCACCTTCGTAAGTGCGGCTGTCGTAAGTGCGCATGTTGTCGGCTTGTTTGTAGCCGGTGGCGTGTTCGAACTTGACGTCTTTGCTGTCAGCAGCCACTTTCAACATGGGTTCCATGTAGCCAAAGGTGGTGCCGAAAATCAACTTGTTGCCTTGGGCAACCATGTCGCGGAAATTGCGCTCTGCGTCTGCGGACTCAGAGACGTTTTCGGTGAAGGATGTTTTGACTTTGTCACCGAATTCAGCTTCGATGGCCTTGCGGGCGTTGTCGTGTGCGAATGTCCAGCCGCCGTCACCGACAGGGCCCACATAAGCGAAAGCAATTTTCAGAGGTTCGGCCTTGGGGGCTTCAGCTGCGGGAGCGGGTTTCGGCTCCTCTTTTTTGCCGCAACCGACCACGAGGGCTGCAGCCACGACACCCAAAGCAGCGGCACGAAACCAGGTGCGTTTGTGAAAATCAGTCATATCCATCCTTTAGAAAAATCGCAAGAGTTGGGGTTAACGAGAAAAAACGCATTATGACCTTGATTGACGGGGGTTTTCCCGCGTTCAGGGGCCAAAAGCACAAAACTCTCAGGGATTTCACGCATACCCGCTGAATTCAGCCAGTGACGCCCCGTTTCAGGGCGTTTCTGCAGGCAATTGGTGCGTGTTGGTGGTCATGCGCCAGGATAAAACGGCTTGCCCAAAGACGCTGGCATGTTCACCCGAATCCATTGGGGGTTTCTTGAGATCAACGCCAGCACCACGATGGTGGCGACATAAGGCAACATGCTCAGAAACTGGCTGGGCACCTCGACACCGGAAGCCTGCAAATGAAATTGCAGCATGGTCACTCCCCCAAACAAATACGCACCCAACAAAATGCGGGCTGGCCGCCAAGTGGCAAACGTGGTGAGTGCCAGCGCAATCCAACCTTTGCCAGCGATCATGCCCTCGACCCACAGCGGCGTGTAAATCACTGAAATGTAGGCGCCTGCCAAACCACACAAAGCGCCACCGCAGACCACCGCCGCCAGACGAATGCCACGCACCGGATAACCCAACGCATGTGCAGATTGCGGCGACTCGCCCACCGCACGCAACACCAAACCGGCGCGGCTGCGTTGCAAAAACCAAATCAACGCCAAGGTCAGGCCCAGCGCCAAATACACCATGGGATGGTGACGAAACAACGCTGTTCCCACCACTGGCAAGTCAGCCAAATACGGCACCTCGTAACTCAAACGCTCAGGCAATTTGGCTTGCACATAACCGGTTCCCACAAACGCGGAGAAGCCCACACCAAACAAACTCAAGGCCAATCCGGTGGCGTACTGGTTGGTGTTCAAGCCAATCACCAAGGCGCCAAAGAAAAGCGACAACAACGCGCCCGCGCCCATGCCTGCCAAAAAACCCAAGAGATCGCTGCCGGTGTTCACCACCGTGGCATAGCCCGCGATCGCGGCACACAACATCATGCCCTCGGCACCCAAATTGACGATGCCCGCTTTTTCGTTGATCAACAAACCCAAAGCCGCGATGGCCAACACCGTGCCAGCGCTGAGCGTGGCGGCAATCAACAATGCATAGGTTTCCATCACGCAAGCCCCTTGGTGTTCGCACTGCGCCAACGCAGTCGGTAATTCATCAGCACATCGCAGGCCAGCAAACAAAACAACAGCAAGCCTTGAAACACACCGGTCAGCGATTTGGGCAAACCCAACCGTGATTGGGCCAATTCACCACCGATATAAAACATGCTCATCAAAATCGCAGAAAACACCATGCCCACAGGATGCAAGCGCCCGACAAACGCCACGATGATGGCGGCGAAGCCATAGCCCACCGGCACATAAGGTGTGAGTTGTCCAATCGGTCCGGCAACCTCGAGTGCACCGGCCAAGCCCGCACAGGCCCCCGACACCAAGAGCGCCACCCAAATGGCGCGGCGGGAAGAAAACCCGGCGTAGCGCGCTGCGGCGGGCGACAGCCCGCCAATTTGTTGCGCCCAACCTGCACGGGTACGGAACATGAACACCCACAGCGCCAACACACCCGCCAAGGCCATCAATGCACCCAAGTTGACCCGCGAGCCCTTGAACAAGCGCGGTACTTGTGTGGCCGCTTCAAAGGTTTTGGTTTGGGGAAAGTTGTAACCCAGCGGGTCTTTCCAAGGGCCGTAAACCAAATAACCCAACACCATGATGGCGACATACACCAGCATCAAACTGACCAAAATTTCATTCGCATGGAAACGGTCACGCAACCAAGCCGCCAGCCCCGCCCAGCACATGCCTCCTACCAAACCAGCCAACAAAACAGGCACAAAAAACCAACCACCGCTGGTTTTGTCTGCCAGCAATGCCACGCCGGTGGCGAACACCGCCCCCATCACGTATTGACCCTCTGCGCCGATGTTCCAGACATTGGAGCGAAAGCACAACGCCAGCCCCAAGGCAATCAACAACAAGGGCGTGGCCTTGACCACCAATTCACCCAAGGCATAGCCACTGCGGATCGGCTCCCAAAAAAACACCTGCAAACCTTTGACCGGGTCTTTGCCCAAGGCCAAAAACAACATCACCCCCAAGATGACGGTCAACACCAACGCCAACAAAGGCGAGGCGATGCGCCAAAACGAGGACGGTTCGGGTCGGGCTTCAAGTTTCCACACGTCAATGCACCTTCTCTTGTTCATCTGTCCACAGACCGCTCATCCAGCTGCCAATCTGGGCCACGGTGGCCTCGGCGCGCGACAACGATGGCGACAGTCGCCCTTGCGCCATCACATGCATGCGGTCACACAGTTCAAACAGTTCATCGAGTTCTTCGCTGACCACCAAGACCGCGCATCCAGCGTCTCGTAAAGCCATCAAAGCGGCGCGAATTTGCGCTGCTGCGCCGACATCGACGCCCCACGTGGGCTGCGACACGATCAGCAAACGGGGAGCCGCATCGATTTCGCGTCCCACGATGAACTTTTGCAAATTGCCACCGGACAAGGATTGGGCTGCTGCCTGCGGGCCACCCGCCTTGACTTGGTATTTGGCGATGATGGCGCCGGCTTGCGCGGCCAACGCCGACATGTTCACCCAACCCGTTGCGCTCACTGCTTCGCTGCGGGTGAGCAACAGGTTGTGCGCCAGGCTCAAGGTCGGCACCGCTCCGCGCCCGAGCCGTTCGTCTGGCACAAAATGCAAACCCAACGCGCGTCGCTGCGCCGGATCACGCTTGCCCACCGACTGACCAGACATGCGAATGCTGTCGGGCTTGGCACGCACATCTTCGCCGCTCAACGCATAGAGCAACTCGCGTTGACCATTGCCCGACACACCTGCGATGCCCACGATTTCACCTTGGTGCACTTGCAAATCCAAGGCATCCAAATGGGTGCCAAACGGGTCTTGTCGCGCCAGGCTGAGTTGCCGCACCTCCAAGACCAATTCGCCCCGCTGCCGCTGGCTGTGTACCAATGCAGGCGGCTCACTGCCAATCATCATTTGACTCAGCGATGCATTGGTTTCTTCACGCGGGTCACACTCGCCGCTGACACGCCCTGCACGCAACACGGTGCAATGCGTGCACAGGGCGCGGATCTCGTGCAATTTGTGGCTGATGTACAAAATGCTGCACCCTTCGGCAACCAATTGACGCAACACCGCAAACAATTTGTCAACCGCTTGCGGCGTGAGCACCGAAGTCGGTTCATCCAAAATCAGCAAACGCGGTTCACACAACAACGCGCGAATGATTTCAACCCGTTGCATTTCACCCACGCTCAAGGTGTGAACCGGGCGCTCCGGCTCCAAGTCCAAACCATAAGCCGCAGCCTTGTCGCGAATACGGCGACTGACCTCGGCCAGCGACAAAGATTTGTCCAGACCCAACCAGACGTTTTGCGCCACCGTCAAGGTGTCAAACAAACTGAAATGTTGGAACACCATGCTGATGCCCAATTGGCGCGCTTGCTGCGGGTTGCGGATGTGCACCGACTTGCCTTGGAATCGGATGTCACCTTGATCGGGTTGCACCGCGCCATAAATGATTTTCATCAAGGTCGATTTGCCAGCGCCGTTTTCACCCAAGATGGCATGAATTTGTCCGGGCATGACTTGCAAAGTAATGCGGTCATTGGCCAACACTGCCGGGTATTGTTTGCTGATGCCCCGCAGTTCTAACAAGGCTTCATGGCTCATGGGGCTTTTCCATTCGTGCGTTCCGGTGCAACAATAGCTCGTAAACATCTTTGCAGAGTTGGCATGACTTTCCCCAAACTGGATTTGATTCACCGTCACCGGCGCCATTCGCTGGTCAATGTACCACCGGCCCGCACCTTGCTTGACGTCTTGCGCGAAGAGTTGCGCGCCACCGACACCAAAGAAGGATGCGCCAGCGGCGACTGCGGCGCCTGCACCGTGGTGTTGTCCAAAGCCGATGGCAGCCACGCGCACACCGTCAACAGTTGCATCCGCATGGCTCACGCTGCACATGGCTTGAAAGTCACCACGGCGGCAGACCTGTCGGTGAATGGACAACTGCATCCTGTGCAACAAGCGTTGGTAGACCATCATGCCTCACAGTGCGGCTTTTGCACACCGGGATTTGTCATGAGTTTGTACGATTTGTACCAACGCGCCAACGGCAGACCGGTCACCCGCGACGAAGCCTTGGAAGCGATCTCTGGCAACCTGTGCCGTTGTACCGGGTACCGCCCGATCATTGACGCCGCATGCGCCATGCACACCTACCCTCGCCCTGCGTCACCCCCTACACTCCCCGCGCAAACCGATGACCGCGATCCGCTGAACCCTCACTACGCCTTGCCGACCCAGTTGACACAACTGTTGCGCTTGCGTGCCACACACCCCGAAGCGCAACTGATGGCGGGCGGCACCGACGCGGGCTTGTGGGTCACGCAACAACACCGCAGGTTCCAGCAAGTGATTGACCTCACGCGCGTCAACGAGTTGTTGCAGATCGAAAACTACCCGCACCATTTGGCCATCGGTGCGGCGGTGAATTTGCATGACGCATTCGCCGCCTTGGCGCAAGAACGTCCCTCAGTGGCGCATTTTGCTGAACGCTTTGCAGGACGCCCAGTGCGTCAGTCAGGCACGCTGGGGGGCAATGTCGCCAACGGTTCGCCGATCGGGGACAGCATGCCGCTGTTGATCGCCTTGGGTGCGCAAGTGGTGTTGATGGCTGAGCGCAAAGGCCGTGTGGTGAGCCGGCACCTGCCTTTGGAACATTTTTACATCGGTTATCGACAAACGGCATTGCAAGCAGACGAGGTCTTGTGTTGGATCGTGGTGCCCAAGCCATTGGCGGGCGAGCAATTGGTGCATTACAAAGTGTCCAAGCGATGGGAAGACGACATTTCAGCGGTCTGCCTGGCCATGCAATACCACTTGAACAACGGCGTGGTGCAATCAGTGCGCATCGCGGCGGGCGGTGTGGCCGCCACGCCTGTGCGCGCCCACCAGACCGAGGCCGTGCTTGCCGGACAAGTTTGGAATGCATCGGCCATCGCCAAAGCGCAAGACAGCATGGACCAGGAGTTCTCGCCCATCAGCGACATGCGCGCCAGCGCCAGCTATCGCCGACTGGTATTGCGCCAATTGCTGCAACGCGCATGGCTGCAACAGCAAGGTCATCCCATGACCCAACTGGAAGACTTGGCATGAACCGATCTGCCCCCCATGAAAGTGCACATTTGCATGTGCAAGGCTTGGCCACCTACATCGATGACCTGCCTTTGACCGAAGGCACGCTGCATGCCGCGCCGATCTTGAGCACCGTGGCCAGCGGTGTCATCGAATCGTTGGACACCAGCGCTGCGCTCAAAGCGGATGGTGTGCGTGCCGTGGTCACCACCGATGACATTCCCGGTGACCGTTTGCTGTCGACATTTGTGCACGATGAGCCGGTGTTTGCCCACCAACGGGTTGACCACCTGGGACAAGTACTGGGCTTGGTGGTGGCTGACTCCCACATCCAAGCGCGCGCGGCTGCAAGCAACACCGTGCTCAAGGTGCGAACCGAACCAGTGCTGTTGAACGCCCGCGAATCGGCTGCACAAGAAGCCACCGTGTTGCCTAGCGTGCGAGTTCAACGCGGAAACGCGGCCCGCGCCATGGAGGACGCACCTCACCAACTCAGCGGACAACTCGACATCGGCGGCCAAGAGCACTATTACTTGGAAACCCAAATCGCTTATGCGATTCCCCAAGACAACGGCGAATGGTTGATCCACAGCAGCACCCAACATCCGGGCGAAGTACAGCATTGGGTGGCGCATGCGCTGCATGTCCCGATGCACTCGGTGCGCGTGGTGTGTCGTCGCATGGGCGGTGGGTTTGGTGGCAAAGAAACCCAAGCCGGACACTTGGCGGTATGGGCTGCTTTGGCCGCCCAAAAAACCGGTCGCCCCGTGAAGATGCGTTTGTCGCGTGAAGACGACTTTTTGGTCACCGGCAAACGCCATCCCTTCAGCCACGACTACACCGCAGGGTTCGACGACAAAGGGGTGTTGCTGGGCTTGCAATCCACCCAATGGGCGCATTGTGGTTTCAGCGCCGACTTGAGCGGACCGGTCGCAGACCGCGCGGTGTTTCATACCGACAACGCGTATTTTTTGTCAGATGTCGACATCGTTTCGCACCGGAGCAAACTCAACACGCAAAGCCACACCGCGTTCAGAGGTTTTGGTGGACCGCAAGGCATGATGTTGATTGAAAAGGTGATGGGCGACATGGCCCGGCACTTGCAAACAGACGCGCTGGATGTCCGCTTGGCCAACTTGTATGGCGACGAACCACGCCACACCACGCCGTATGGCATGGCTGTCGAACACAACATCTTGCCGCAGTTAATGCGTCAGTTGGCCGACGATGCGCAGTACCGCCAGCGACGCGAACAAATCGCGCAGTGGAACGCTGGCAACCCCGTGATCAAAAAAGGGTTGGCACTCACCCCTGTGAAATTTGGCATCAGTTTCACCGCGACGCAATTCAACCAAGCCGGTGCCTTGGTATCGGTGTACACCGATGGCAGCGTGCGCATCAACCACGGCGGCACCGAGATGGGGCAAGGCCTGCACACCAAAGTCTGCGCCATTGTTGCCAGTGTGTTTGGTTTGCCAGTGGACCAAGTGCGTATCAGCAGCAGCGACACCGACAAGATCGCCAACGCCAGCGCCACTGCAGCTTCCAGCGGCACCGATTTGAACGGGCGCGCCGCAGAACGCGCTGCATTGCAAGTCAAACACCACCTCGCCGAGTGCTTGGCCAAGGCAGACGCATGTGAACCGCACCAAGTGGTGTTTCGCCAAGGCGAGGTCATCACCCCCCGACAACAACGACGTTTTGTGCAAGCCGTGCAGTTTGCTTACAGCCAACGCGTTCAATTGTGGAGCGATGGTTTTTATGCCACCCCCAAAATCCACTATGACCGCGCCACCTTGAGTGGTCGCCCTTTTTACTATTTCGCTTATGGCGCCGCGTGCAGCGAAGTGGCGATCGACACCTTGACCGGCGAACACCAATTGCTGCGCGTGGACATCTTGCATGACGTGGGTCAATCGCTCAACCCGGCAATTGACATCGGGCAAATCGAAGGCGGGTTTGTGCAAGGCTTGGGCTGGTTGACCACCGAAGAATTGGTCTGGGACTCACACGGCAAATTGCTGACGCGTGGCGCAAGTACCTACAAAATCCCAACCGCGGCTGACATTCCCGCCGCGTTTCACATCCAACTTTGGCACGAAGCCAACCCAGAGGACAACATCGGTGGCAGCAAAGCCGTGGGCGAGCCGCCGTTCATGTTGGCCATCAGCGTCTATGAAGCACTGCGAGACGCCGTGGGTCAGGCCATCGGCGGTCACCAACCGGTGCATCTGGACGCACCGGTGACCCCGGAACGCGTGTTGATGGCGTTGAACGCCCATCGATGAATTCAACGCATTGTTTTTGAACACACCCTTCAACGCACACGACATGCCAGCCGTTTCTGATTCACACGCTTACCGCGCCAGTCTTTTGTGGTTTCCTGACAGCCACAGCGACCGCATCCATTTCGAGTCTGACGGACTGCTGGTCACTGAACGTGGTGAAGATGGCATGGCACGTATCAAAGCGATCGGTTCATACACCAGTTTGTACCCTCAGTACATCCGCTTGCCTTTGACCGATTGGCGTGGTCGTTGGATTGCACCGGGTTTTGTAGACACGCACATTCATTACGCACAAACCGATGTCATCGGCTCGCCCGCAGACGGTTTATTGCCTTGGTTAAACAACCACACATTTCCGCAAGAAACACGCTTTGCCGACCCGAGCCATGCACGCGCTGTGGCCTCGTTTTTTTTCGATGAATTGAAGCGCCATGGTGTGACCACCGCCTTGACTTTTGCCACGTCACACAGCGCCTCTGTGGATGCCTTTTTCAACGAAGCCCAAAAGCGTCAGTTGCGCATGATCAGTGGTCGGGTCTTGCAAGACCGTCACAGCCCGGACGGACTGCGTGACCGCAGCACCGCCCAAAGCCTTGAGGAAACCGAGGCTTTGATCCAACGCTGGCATGGGGTGGACCGATTGGGCTATGCCATCACGCCACGGTTTGCGCCCACCTCCAGCGAAGCGCAACTGCGTGGTGCGGGCGAGTTGGCTGCCGCCTATCCTCAGACGTGGGTGCAAACACATGTGGCAGAAAACGCCGATGAAATCCGTTGGGTCGCCGAGTTGTTCCCTGAGTCACGCAGTTACTTGGGCGTGTATGAAAGCATGGGGCTGTTGCGTGAACGCTCGGTGTATGCGCATTGCTTGCATTTGGACGCCAGCGACCGCGATTTGATGTCCGAGCGCGGTGCAGCGGCTGCGGTCTGTCCCACCAGTAACCTGTTTTTGGACAGCGGTCTCTTCGATTTCAACTTGGCGCAATCGCACCAACTCAAACATGCACTGGCCAGCGATGTGGGTGGCGGCACCAGCTTCAGCCCGTTTCACACCATGCACGCGGCCTACACCGTCGCGCGTCTAAGCTTAGGCAAAACCGGTCATTCTTTGAATGCGGAACATGTGTGGTGGCTGCACACCGCAGGGGCAGCGGCTGCGTTGGGCTTGGACGGCGTGTGTGGCAATTTGAACCCGGGTTGCGACGCAGATTTCATTCTGATCAACCCGCGTGCCACGCCCTTGCTGGCACGTCGCAGCGCAGCGGCCGACAGCCTGCAAGCGCAATTGTTTGCCATGGTGGTGCTGGGTGATGACCGATTGATCGAACACGTGGTGATCAATGGCAGACAACAATGACATCTGATGGCAAATTCAATCGCCATCAAGACCTGGCGATGCATGCTTGAAGGCCGATTGATCACGCCAGACCGCACCCGAGGTCAATGCGACAAAGCAACCACAATTTGTGTGGCTTTGAAAAGCTTGTTCATCAAAAACTGGCCAAACCTATATCATCAAGTTAACAAAGAATTCATTTGGAGTTTTCCATGAACAGTAAATTTCTCGCCTTTTCTCTGGCACTTGCCATTGGCTTTGCCAGCATGAGCGCAGAAGCCGCCAGAAGAATGGGGTCAGGCAAGTCATTTGGCAAACAGTCAAATAACGTCACACAAAACCAAGCGGCCAAGCCCGCGCCCAGTGCGACACCGCCCGCCGCAGCGAACACCGCCGCAAGCCAACCGAAAAGGCCTTGGGGTGCCATGCTGGGGGGCCTGGCGGCCGGGCTGGGGCTGGCATGGCTGGCAAGCTCCTTGGGATTTGGGGAAGAGCTCGCCCAGTTCATGATGTTCGGCTTGGTTGCCCTGGTGATCATGATGGCCATCGGTTACTTCATGAGGAAAAAGTCAGCTGCCAGCACATCCTCTGGGCATCCTCAGAACTTGGCTTTTCAAACTGCTGGTGCATCAGCCCCTCCCGCATTTCAAAACACGCGCTTCCAGTCTCACAATCAGCCAAGCTCAACCGCCTCCGGTTTGATTGGTTCAGCCTTGGTGGGTGGAACACCGTCCACGTGGTCCATACCCGCAGGATTTGACGTGAATGGTTTCGTGTCACAGGCCAAGCAAAATTTTGTGCGCATGCAAGCTGCATGGGATCGCTCAGACACGAAAAGTTTGGGCGAGCTCATGACGGATGACATGCTGGTCGAAATCAAGGCTCAAATGGCTGAACGTGATGCCCATGCTTTTGGCGCCAGCTACCCCACAGAAGTGGTGAGCCTTGACGCCAAGTTGCTGGGCATTGAAGAGTCTGCGGATGATTACCTTGCCAGCATTGAATTCACAGGCAGCATACGTGAAGCATTGGGTGCAGAGCCTCAAGCGTTTCAGGAAGTTTGGAACATGACGCGCTCCAAGCATGACAACAGTGGCTGGCTTGTCGCAGGCATTCAGTCTTGACAATGAACCACAAAGCATTGCTGATAGCGGTTTTTTTGCAGGCCCATGCCCATGCGCAATCCAGCAAAGAATGCGAATTGATTCAGCAAAGGATTTCTGGCACCGGCAACATCAACCAATTGTGTCGTGCCATCTTTGAGGAATGCACCAAAAAAGAACCTGACAAGCCCAGCACCAAAGAAAAGCAAGATCAGTGCGCCGGGTATTTCGGCGACTGTCAAATGGCAGGTCAATTGAGCGGAGACGACTTACAACGCGTCAAAGACCAGTACAAAAAGTCATGTGAACCGTAAATTCCGCGTAACTGTTTTCATCCACGCTTCACTTAGAGATAAATTCCCAAGTTTTCTGTATACTGAAACTGAATTTACCTATCATTTTTAGTTTCATCCTGCCTTGGGAGTTTGGTTTTGTTTAAGTCAATAAACCTTTTTCTTGCGTTCATGTTCACTGTGTGTGCCGCCTTGCAGTGGAATGACCCAGACCCTTATTTGTGGATACCTTTGTATTTACTCAGCGTATTGGGCTGTTTGCTTGCCGCCAAGGGTGTTTACAAGCCCAAGTTTTACATAGGGGTGATTGCCATCTACCTTGTCTATGCCGCCTACCTTTTCCTGACAACCGATGGCGTCTTGTCTTGGATGGTTGACCACTCCTACGCAAGCTTGACAGAATCCATGAAAGCCACAGAGCCTTGGATAGAGAACACCAGAGAATTTGGTGGACTTTTCATCATGCTTGTTGCGTTGACATGGAATTTCTTTGTGCTCAAAAGCAAGTCAACACCGGATCCAGAACCCATCGATTGAAATGCATTTTGTGAATTGACAATCGCACCCCATCAAGTCATCACCTTAAATCACCGAAGGACGCCAATGAATTTTCTTAAACCACTTTTGCTTGTGCTTTGTACTTTGGCATCACAAGTTCATGCCCAAACAACCCTTGAGCTGACCAAGGTTGTCGGCGGTCTGAACAAGCCTTTGGCCATGGTTCAACCCAATGGCGACCCCCGACTGTTTATCGTCGAGCAAGAAGGTTTGATCAAAGTCCTGGAAAACGGCGTCATCACTGGCGTTTTTTTAGATCTTTCATCAAAATTGGTGAAATTAAACAAAGAATACGATGAGCGCGGCGTGCTGGGCTTGGCCTTCCACCCTAATTTCAAGCAAAACGGACGCTTTTTCGTGGCATTCTCTGCGCCCATCGATCAGCAGACCCTGAGTGCTTTGCCCACTTACTCTCATATCAACGTCATCGAAGAATTCACGGTTCCCAAAAATCCATCGAAAAAATTAACCGCTGCCTCCGGCAAGCGCATCATGTCCATACCCTGGCCTCACATGAACCACAATGGCCACTGGATCGGGTTTGGCTCAGATGCCAAACTTTATGTGGCGACCGGCGATGGCGGTTACTCCAGTGAATGGAGCCCAGAATCCATTGCAGAAAGTTACAACAGCCAAAAGCTGGATAACTATTTTGGCAAGATCTTGCGCATTGACATTGACCGCAAATCAAAAGGCAAGTCATATGCGATACCGGCAGACAACCCGATGACCAAACTCAAATCGGCGCTTCCCGAAATTTGGGCATTTGGTTTGCGCGATCCGTGGCGCTGTTCATTCGATACCGCTGGGGCTAAGCATTTGTTTTGCGGAGATGTTCAGCAAGACAACTATGAGTCCATCAAAATCATCTCTAAAGGCAAGAACATGGGCTGGCCTGTGGTTGAAGGAAGAATGCGTTGCTTCAACTGGGAATCATCGCTATCCAAATCAGTCAGCTGCGACAAAGCTGACATCAACCCCGCCATTCTTGACTACGCAAATTGCACAGCGATTCCTGAAAATTGCAAAGGGATTTCAGTCACAGGTGGTTTCATTTACCGGGGCTCGAACCCTCAGTTGAGTGGAAAATACATTTTTGGCGACTGGAGCAAAAGGTTTGACCAGAACGATGGCCAAATTTTCATTGCCTCTGAAAAAAACAAAGACGAGTGGGCCATGGAATCCCCTGTGGTGACCATGCAAAACATGCCTGCAAACAACAAACTGCCTTTTGTTTTGGCTTTCGCTCAGGATGCCAAAGGCGAGGTCTATGTGCTGACTGCTTTGCAAAGCAAACGCAACGCCGTGTTTGATGATGCCATCTACATGATCAAAGCCAACTGAGTTTTGAACAACCCGCTTGCCCAAGCCGCATTTGGCGGCAGGCAAGTTTCATTTCGTCAAGGTTTTTTGTAGCCGTTGAACAGCGTGCCCCACAAGGAGCGCTTGACATCGCTGGTGCCCATGAACCAGTCTGCCAAAGGAAAGGTCAGGTTCATGTTTTTGTGCATCATGATGCCCTGGTTGTGGTGCGCCGCATGATGTCGTCGGATGGTGTTGATGAACGGCAAGTACCTCAGCCACTTGTTGTCTGGTATGTGGCAGCAAAAGTGAAACGTTTCATAGACCAAGTAATGCGCCACGATGGTCATGAAGCTGATGTAGCCCGCGTTGGCACCCCACAGCCCACTGATTAACCAAGCGATGCCACCCCCGCCGATGGTCAACACCCCAAGTACCCGCCAAGGGAAAAACACAATGCGAAATTCGCGAACACTGTCGAAGGTGTAATTGGCGTCTGTGAAATACTGGTGGTGTTGTCTGGTGTGCCGGTCGTAAATGGCCCGCAGCGCAAACACATCGATATGGCGGTGCATCACATACTTGTGCATGGCCCATTCAACGAAGTTGCCTGTGACAGCCACAGGCAACACCATCCACCAAGCCCAGGTGGCATCATTCAATTGGTGAAAGCCATAAACCAACATTGCCAAACCTACTAAGTAAATGACTGCGGTGTGCAACAAGCCGTTGTAGAACGGGCTGATGTGGGCGCGGTAATGCTCACGAAACTGACGTTGGTGTTCTGTCATCGCGTTGGGTTCGGAAAAAGTGGTCATCTCGGTCTCTCCTGTGAATACCCGCCCAGCTGTATGCTGGTTGAATACATGGTTTGAAGCTACAACACCAATATCGCCCTGAAATCGTTCACGTTCGTGTGTGTCGGGCCAGTCACCACCAAATCATTCAAGGCTTCAAACAAACGGTAACTGTCATTTCTATCGGCATGGTCAGCAGGTTGGATGCCCCGTTGCGCGCAGCGCGCCAAGGTGTCGGGCGTGACGATGGCGCCAGCGTTGTCTTCCACGCCGTCAATGCCATCGGTGTCGGCCGCCAATGCCCACACGCGCGGTTGTGCTTGCAAGGCCGTGGCCAAGCCCAAACAAAATTCGCCCGCGCGCCCGCCTTTGCCTTTGGGAAATCCGGCCACGGGTGCGCGCAG
>JACCDP010405223.1_pt1 | contig 17187 bp, 26 predicted proteins | sample 7445841 | NCBI WGS metagenome assembly JACCDP01 (sample SAMN15323441, study PRJNA562643) | freshwater metagenome | isolation source: river surface water | place: USA:Blue River Watershed | collected 2017-08-17 | reverse complement strand
TTTTTTGTCAATTGAACTTAAAAGTTTATTATTTACCTTACCTTTTTCTAAAATTGTTGATTGAGTCGAAGATAATTGACCCAATTGTTGATTTAATTGGTTTATTTGAGCTGTATTTTGTTCAATTTTTGTAGTATAGACTAATATTTCTCTATCTACCTGTTGTAATTGTAATGATTGTGCCTGAAATGCATTTGAAAGATATCCAAATATACCAGCAGAAGTAATTAACATCAATAATGCAACCGCAGAGGTCAAATACCACTTATTAAATCCTTTGATATTATCCCACTCTTGTTTCAAATAAGTTGCAGATACTAATTTTGCAAACTCTAAAGCACCGGCCATCACCATAACGGATGCAGCTGCACCACTAAATAATACCCCTAAACCTGTTACTGAGAAATAAGCTGCACATCCGGCGATAATTAGTGCAGAAAATCCGACTAAATATTTAAGCCAATTCATATTATCTATTTATACTCACTAATTCGGAAACCCTCTCTACAATCTTTCTTGCATCTTCTATTACTGTGTTAACATCAGATGGGGAAATTTGTTGAGCACCATTAGCAACATTTTGTAAAATCCTCAATTTTCCATCTAAAGATTCTAATAATGTTTGTATTTTTTCTGTGTATATCATAAGAATAAGTATTTCTAATTAATAAAAAAGGTAGAAGTGTTTAATCTTCTACCTTTCTAATATACGAAAAATAACTGAATTAACCAACTTTTGGGGTTAATTTTTTTGGTTTGGACTCATCTTTTTTCTCAACTGTAATCATCAAAATTCCGTTCTTAATTTCTGCTTTAGATTTAGTTCCATCCAAATCTTTACCCAATGTAATTATCTCATCTATGTTTGAAGTTAGTTGGTCAAATGGGGAATCGGTATCACTTTGTTTCTTTGCCTTTACTTCAATCTTATCGATAAAACAATTAATTTCAATGTTCTTAGGGTCATGTCCAATTACGGATAATGCCATAGTTGCAACATCATCTTTAATGTCCACTGCAAATTTTGATGGTGAATAAGTTGTTGTTTTGGATACTTTTCTAGTACCAAATGAATCTGAGTAAAAATCTTCAAATAATTTGTTGTAATCAATTAAATACATAATATAAATTTTTTTGGTTAATAATATTCTATATAGTTCAATTATTATACCAATGAACTATTTTTGACAAAATGACATTAAATTTCGTTATTTTGTCTTTCGATTACCGTAGACATCCAATCTGCCCAATGTAAAATGTATTGAATTTTATATCTTGGAGCCTTTGCACCATTATGACCTGTTAAATATTTTTGATTATCCTCATCAAACATGCCGTCTGTTAATTTAATACCAAAGTATTCTTTTTCATTATAAGAAATACCATAATGGTTCAAAGTAAAGAAAGTTCTATCGGTCAAAGTCATATAGGTAATTTTATCATTTGTTTTGAATAACTTACCTTGATTTTTAACTTGCCAATCATTATCGTTTGGTAAATAATGTAATTCACCTTTAATACCCAATTTTCCTAAGTCGTGATGTAATGCACAAAATATTAATTCTTCATCAGTAAAATCTATAATACCACCTTGTGCAATAAACAATTCTTTCATTTTCATAGAATTCTTACACACATTGAAAATATGGTCTATATATCCACCAACGTGAGCGTTGTGATAGTGTTTTGAACTTGATGCGGGTGATACTGCCAAATTACCACCCAATTCTTCCATAGAATACATGTGTAATAATTTTTCCAATCTTTCACCCTTAAAATACTTTTTGATAATTCCGATAAATCTATCGTAGTTTGTTTGTAATTCTTCTTGTGTTTTCATAATTTAGAGTTTAATCATTTATAATACTCTAATATACGAAAAATTATTGACATTACAAAATTTCTTTGAATCCTGTTTTATTAAAAATAGTATGAACCGTTTCATTCCACTCTTCGGCTTCACATATTATCCTATCATATTTTTTTAACATATCTTCGGTTGTTTTATTATAAAACCACAAAGCAGCTGAATCTGGTCTATCTACTATTTTCGTAACATATAAATTATAAGCTTTACAGCTTATATTATCTATTTTATTATACCAAATATAACCAATACTTTCATTTCCATAAAACAATATAAATAATTCATCTCCTTTTGAATTTCTATGCCAAACATCATCTATTGTAAACATCCCATCCCAATTATATTGTTGGTTGAAATAGTTTATTAATTTTTCCATTGAATGTATATTACTTTCTAAAGATAAAAAATCACCTCCAGTAATATGTCTTATCGATAAATCTTTTAATTGTATAAAATCTTTTTTTTGTAACTCAAATTGTTTCATTTATAAAATATTTTTATTATCATTTATAACTCTATTAAATAAATAGTTTGCAAATTGTTTGTGGCCGTTAAATGAAAAGTGCCAATCTTTAATTTTTTTGGATGTATGTTGATGAACGGTTTCAAATCTTTGAATTAAGTTTTGATCCTGATGATACCAAATATAACATGTCTTAACTTTTCTATCTTTAACTAAAACATCCATTAGTAATTTAAATCTCTTTTCATGTCTTTCTCTGTATAATACATCCTCAGCAAAATGATATTGAAAGTTTAAAACGGCATTGAATTTTTCATCATCAAAATTATTTAAAAATTTAGACATCTCAACATCATCTTTTCTTTCCAATACAGTTAATACATTATAAAATTTATTATCATATGGAATATCAATTCTACCATGATGTGTTTTGTTTATAATAACATAATCGTTTTCTTTAATTTGGTCGAATACATCAATTATACTATCTATTATCCATTCGTTTGATGCACCATTTTTTCCATAATTTTTTACTTCACAATTTAACATTTTAGATAAATGATTTGGCCAAATATCATCTCCTTCTTTTTTGTATGGCAAATAATGTTTAAAATGACAATCTTCCCTGCACCCATGTCCAAATGTAAAACTATCACCGAAAACCCAAAGTGTTTGCATATTATAACAAATTAAAAGATTTTTGTTTTAACTCTTTATCTAAAATATCAAACATATTATGAAATACATTCTTATAATCCTTTATCTTTTTTAACTCTTCAACCAAATATGGATAATCAGGATGAGTTTCATCCCATACACATTTTAATTTAAATTGGCCATCGGTATAAGTTCCCCAATTAGTTATTTTTTGAAAAAATATTTTTTGTCTTCCTTTGAATATTTCGTTCATTTTTATAACAAATTCATACATTTCAAAATAATTTGTGTCCTGAACTACGAAATTTAAATTTATTTCTCTAAGTGTTGATATTGTTGCAATAAATTTTAAATTAGTAATTAGAGTATCCCAATTACCACCCAATCTTGTAACATTTTCATAAGTATATTTTGTTCCGGCATCTACTGATATATCACAACTTTTAATATATTTGTGAACACCACTTATACTTTCCCAATTTTTTTTATTCCATAAACTTGCATTTGAAAACAAATGAATTTTTTGTAAATTTGGCCAATTTTCTTGTTTAAAAGTTTGTAAAAATGTTCTATATGCTTTAGAAACAAACGGGTCACCTGAACTGGTTACTACTATTATTTTGGTATTTTTTGCCCAATTATCCTCTATATCATTCATAGTATTTTCAATTCTAATACTATCTTTATCATTGGCCATTATTAAGTCCAATCTACAAGATGGGCACCTATAATTACAACTTCTATCAAATGCATAATTTATTTTATAAATTGTATCTAATTTATAAACTTCATTTTCAATATAATATTTTACATCATTTGGAACTTTACTTCTGCGGAATATAGGGCCGGTTTCTATACCCTTAGCTAATAAAACCGATAAATGGGGACATAATTCACTATCACAATATTTGTAACTACCATCTACTATTGATTTTCTAATTTCAACGGCTTCATCCGAATTCCAAGTTTCTTCGATAGATTTATTCCAGGGTAATGGTTTTTTCAACCAACTATAACAACAAAGATAAGAAGTTCCATCATGTATTTCCAAATTTCTAAATGGTTGATGACAAATATACTCCTTTAAATCTATTTTCATAAAACTAATATTTATATATAATTATAGTTGAAACTAATTTTAAAAACCTTTATGAAGAGCATATTAATCTCAAGTGATTTCGTTTATGATTCAAACAATAATCCAAAATTATTGGAAATAAACACTAATACCGGAATCATACCTCCACAATTTCCACATATAGACTTTCAACCATTGAAATCGTTTTTAGTGGATAACAATTATACTAAAATTATTATAGTATATAATTCTGTATTGGAACAATTTGTAAATTATATGGAATCCCATTTCCAAAATGATTCAGCAGTTAGTTCTTTAGAATTTGATAAAGTAAAGGTTTTTGAAACATTTTATGGTATTCCTAGTGATGTAGTTGACAATGAAACGACTTTTATAATAAGAGCCGTATATGATTCAACTGCAATTGTAGATTCCGAATATTGTGCAAATGAAATCAATTTATTTAATTTATTTATTTCTAATAATGATAGTGGAAGTATTCCTAGTTTAATGTTTAAAAACCAAGATGATAGTGTTTTTGATAATTTAAATAGAACTAAAAATACGAATGAGAATATTCCTGATTATTTTTTGAAGAAGTCTACATTTAGTCCATATGTTAGTAATAAATTATTAAAATTATCTGGATCAACTGATATAGACACTTTTATATCGGAGAATCCGACTATATTAGATTCATATGTAATTGAAAAATATGAACATAGTAGTACAAATAGTATTCAAAATAATAAGTTTGTAGCATTAAGAGTTTACCAATTGTGGTATGGTTCTAATTTGGATGCAATAGATTTAGGAGTTATTGACAACTATGCAATTTCGGAATTACCTTCAGGATCTATTTCCGAAGATGGAGTTTATGTGGACACAAAGTATAGATACTCATATGTTACCAACTTCTTAACGAGTCACGATGGCCCAAAACAACATGGTTATAGAGAAAATTCTTTAGTTGTAATGGAAGATGATTCTACAAAACAATTAAAAGATATAGTTGCAGGTGATGTTGTTAAATCTTATATGATTTCATCTTTACCAGATGCGGTAACAAATACCTATAACTGGTTTGAATGGAAACAAACTAAATCCGATTACGATTCTTTATCAAAATCGATAATTACAGCATCCGTTGTAACAATTGATTCTGTTCAATTAAATGATTTTGCAGCAGAATTATCTTTAGAAAATAACATTACACACACATCATTATTTGGTTCAGGTATATTAACTTGGACAAGTGGTAGTGATTCGGTGCAATTCATATCAGCTACTAATATTAGACCAGGTGATAGAATTATAACATCATTAGGAACTGGATTATTAGTTGAAGATTTAAATATCATATATGATACTGGTAGTTATTTTTCATTCGACGTGGAAGATAATGATACCATTATATTAAAACCAGCAGACATTATTGTTCATAACTACGAATGTTTTGCAGCTGGAACTCAAATATTATTATCAGACGAAACTACAAAAAATATTGAACATATAGAAAGTGGTGATATTGTTAAATCTTATAATTTCCTTACAAATACAATTGAAGATAAAGTTGTTGGTAAATTATTATCAGTTTTATCAGACCATATTGCAATAGTAAAATTAGATAACAATACAGAATTAAAAATAACAAATGACCATCCTATTTACACAAATAATGGTTGGGCAGCTTTGGATATAGAATTAACAAGACAAAAATATGATATAAATGTTGTTCAATTAGAAGTTGGTGATATCGTAAAAACATATGATGGTGATACTAAAGTTTTATCAATTGAAATGATACAAGAACCAACTATGACTTTCACATTGAAAGATGTTGAAGATAATGCAAACTTCTATGCAAATGGTGTATTAGTTCACAATAGACCAATATATTGTTTCATCGGTGGAACACAAATCACTATGGCCGATGGTTCATTTAAAAATATCGAAGATGTTCAAATAGGTGATGAAGTAATTAGTTTAAATGAAGAAACAAAATTGAATGAAGTAAAAAAAGTAATTGATACAAAGTCACCAATGCATAATGATTTAGTTAAATATACATTATCAAATGGTATAGAGATTACATCAACATTTGACCACCCATACTATGTAAATAAAATGGAATTGGCATCTTTTAAACCAACTTTAACAAATGAAAGATATCAATTAAATACAAATGTTAGAAAGATTCAAAAAGGTGATTGTGTATATATGATACCAAAGAGTGGAATTGGAATGCATGCAGTAGCTATTGAAAAAATAGAAGCTCAACCATTAGTAGATACTCAAACTTACATATTTACAGTTGAAGATAATCACAATTTTTACGCTAACGGAATTCTAGTACATAACAAATAAAAAACATAATATGTCAGATATTAAAATAAATTATACTGAATTAGAAAATAAACAAGCAAGTGCAACTGCAAATGTAGCAACTATAAATCAAGTAAAAACTATTTTACAAAATTTAAGAGGATATATTATTGCAGCTGTTACTAGTTAATTTATTATAGTAAAGTTTTATTTGTATATACTTTTTGTTGTCTAATCCAGGCACTTACTAAGAATTTGGTTCCTTTTGTTACCAATTTAGATTCGTGTTTTGTTAGCATATTAGGGCCACCATCTTCTAATGTGTTTTTCCAATAGACCATTTTATTTTTTTCTAATTTAATAGAAGTATTAATCATTGGAAAATTTGTCTCACCACCAATGCAGTCATCATTTAAGTATAATAAAAAAGTATATTCTCTTTGGCCTCCATTTTTTAATTGACTAATATTTGTAGAAGAAGATGTGTCTAAAAAATCGGAATGTAGTTTGAAAATACCTCCCTCATCATATTGTGTAAAAAAAACATAATCAATATATTCGTAAGTCTTACCAATATTCGATAACATTCTATCAAATATCTCTTGCAAAAACTTATCTTCTGCAGGATTGATACCTTTACTTTTTGCAATGATAAATGAGTATCTTCCACCATCCGTAGATTCGGTTGTAACCATATCATTGTCAAAGTAATTCATTAATATTTTATTTTCTTCATCTGTTATGAAGTTTTTAATTTCAGTTATCATATTTTATAGTAATGTTTTATTATTTAATATAGTTGTTTTGGAAATACATATGTGAGTCAATTCCAAGCTTTGTGGTAAAGTTAATTGAAATTTAATTATATCACATACTTCTGAAAATTTTACTTTGTTGAATGCAAATCTTGTATTATGTTCCAATGTGTTTGGATATAAATTTACAACTCTTAATTTTTTTGAATGATTTGAATTAATTAAATTGATTGAAGATTTTTGTAAGTTTAATTTATTTTGTCTATATTCATCTAATATTGTATCGTTGAAAATTGCAGAAGTTAGAACATTAAAAATAGTTTTATCTTTATCTTTCCATAATTCAAAAAGTTCTTCAAATATTTCTTGTTGATATATTGGATGATATGTATTGTTAATAAACACATCCAAATCTTCTATTTGATTTATAAAATTTTTATAGTTTTTCAAATCAAATCCATTACTTCTGGAAAATCCAACTACTTCATAATCTTTTTGTAAAGAATCAAATAATTCCTTACCCAAAAATTCGGTATGTCCAGTTATTCCAATTCTCATAAAATAGATTTTTTAGTTTCTAAATTTTCTAAAAATAAAAAGCCAATCAATGTCCATCTTTCACCACTGGTTATTTCCGTAACTTCATGCATTCTTCTACAATCAAAAATATATGAATTACCAATTTTTTTATCTAATACTATCTTTGGGTCATGTAATAAAAAATCACCACCACCATAATCTTCAGTAAGGCATACTCCCATATTGTATAATTGATTTGGATAGTATATATCGTTATGTTTTGAAAACATATTTCCTTTGATATATTTGTGAATATGTAAACAATCTAAACTTTTTTTAATTTTTATATTCATTTCTTTATTGAAAAAATTGTTTAATTTTTCAAATACCCAATTTGTTTCATCATTCAAATATAAATTATAATATGAATACGATATGGTGTCATGTGGCCTACTAACATCTGCATTTGCACCATCCCTTACTATAATATCCAAATTCTTACAATAATTTATTATCCAATCACATTCTTCCTTTGTAAATAAAATCTTCTGTATCATAGTAATTGTTTTTTTGGTTTTATTTTACATGATATCAAATCATAATGTTCTACTCCAATATTATTAATAGTATTCATTATTAAAGATTCTAAATTTTTTATTTTAAAATCTCTATTACTTTGAAAACTAAATCCATAATAATCTTCTATATTATCTTTTGATTTTGAAAAATATAATTTAATAGGAATAAATTTAGTTAAGTCTAAGTCGGATATCGATATATCTAAAAAATATTCATCAGGCATTATCATATTATATACCTTTGCAATCGTTCTATCAAAATGAATATTACTTAATATTTTTTCAAATAAATTAAAATAAAAATCAGTTTTTTCAAATCTTATGAATCCACTATAAGCCGAATATAGTTTTTGCAAACCCAAATCTTTTGTTACTTTGTCTGCATTTTCTATAAAAGAAAATTCATTATAAATCCATTCATTTTTCCATTCCGCACATATAGATAAAAATTGTTCATTAAATAAAGGACTTATATCTTTAAATATAATTGTATCTGCATCAAAAAATATAGTGTTATCAAATGGACTATACTTAATCAATTCATATTTAAAAGTATATGGATTTTCGATATCCGTTTTGTATATTGGATATTTAACCAATTTATCTAAATTATATTTTTTAAACCATTCTTCATTATCATAAACTAATGCAAAATCAACATTTGTATATAGTAGTATAGATTTAAATAATACTTCCGACCAATGATAATAAATTTCTTTATTTAATGATATCGTAATTACCCCATTCATATTGTATTTCTATTTGAATACTTTTTTATATTGATTTCGGAATAGGTAAATCCAACCAATGTATATCGTTCACCTTTAGTAACCGGTTTAACATGGTGTCCCAATTCACCTGTAAAATATACTATCATATTTTTAATAGGTTTAATAACTATATTGTCAAATACTAATTCACCACCTTCAAAATCATCATTTAAAAATAATACAAATGAATATGGTGCAATATGTGTATGGTGTTTTTCTAATACTTTTAAATTTTCATCAATTAATTGTATATTCAATCTTCTACCGAAATCTGCTTGATTTATTTTAAATCTTTTGAATAAACCAAAATCATCAATATTATTTATAATAGATAAACTTTTACACCAGTAATTATCACCCTCTATATCGAATAATTTTACTAAATTTTGATTTGATTTAAAATAATCAATCATTTGATTAGATTCAATATCTAAAGCAAAATTATGTTGAATTTGAATCATCTTACAAAGTATTTATCAATATGTAATTCATCCGTTTCCAAACATTCAATCATCCATTCTGCCAATGTTTTATGTCCTTCTTCTCCATAATGTGCATCATTTATTTTACCAGAAGTTTCTTCTCTAATTGGTAATGGCATAAAATTTTCATCCGGATACTTTGGCCAACTCCAAAATAATATTTTATTATTCGGTAAGGATTTCTTAATCATTTTTATCCAACTTCTAACTTCGTCTATGAAAAGGTCATTATCTCTATTTATTAGAATTTCTTCAAATGTAGATTTACTTATATAACCATACATATTTTGTGGATTCTCTAAGTTAGGTAATAGGTATATCCACTTATCTCTATGCCAGATATCGTATTTTGGATTTGCAATTCTAAATCTCATATGTTGAGTCCAACCGATTATCACCACATCATTTTCACCAATTGAATCGATATTATCACATATAGTTTGAAGTATCGTATAATTATCACATCCACCTATCGATTTGTTATTAATAGATAAATTGTATTTTTCTGAAATAATATTGAAAAATTGTTTAGGTTTGTATCCTTTATAGGTTAGATAGTCGTATGTCCAATCCCATTTAGTATTCCATCTTGCAGAAAAAGAATCACCAAAAACCCATAACTTATTCATAATAATAATTTATATCAATTTAATTAGTTTCTTAGGTGATACTATTTCCATATTATCTTCCATTATTATTATGTCTTCTTTTATAATTGGTTGTTCTACTATTGTTGTTGAATTTGATTTCTCTAATTCATCTTTCAATTCTGCATATAATCCTCTATTATAGATTGAATATGGTATACCTATCTTTTTGAATAATTGTTCTGCCCTATCTAATCTATCTAATCTATCCATCGGCGTATTCCACTTTGTTGTAAAGTTGATACCATTATGATATTCTAAATATTGTTTCTCAACATCTCTCCATTTAACTAATAAGGTTTGGTGTAATAAGAATGCAGAACATGTTACAATCTCTGCCATACAATCTCTAAACTCTTCAACGAATTCTAATGTTTTTTGGAAATCTTCTTCGGACTCATTTAAATATCCAATGATAATTTGCATACCGAATAATAATGGAAAATCATATTTAGTTCCTTTGTTTTCCTCATTAACTTGTCTTACATTTCTAAATATTTCTCTAACGCCCTCCATATCCGTATACTTCTTCATATGTTTCAATACAGGTTCGGACGCAGATTCAAATCCAGTAATGAATTTAGTTAATCCAGCTCTTCTATATAATCTAATAGTTTCGATATCTCTCATTTGACTCTGTAATCTAACATTACCACCAATACTGATATCTAAACCTCTTTCTATAATCTTTTCACATAATTCTTTTAACCACTTCGGATTACCATTGATAATTGAGTCATGACAAAAGAAATATCTTTTACCTTTTGCAACCCATCCTTCCAATTCTTCTAAAACATTTTCGACAGTTCTGTAACGATATTCAGGTATATAATCAGGCACGGAACAGAAAGAACATCTATAAGGACAACCTCTACTCATTGTAATAGGTTTGGTATCCTGATAAACTGATTTATAATAATAGTTATCTTCTAAAGAACTATAATCTGGGATAGGTAATGCATCCATTGGAATATTTGCTCTCATTTTATTATGAATGAAAACACCATTACAATTCCAAATCAATCCTGCAATAGACATCAAAGACTGTTCACTCCAATCGGACTTCAATATTTCTACAAATGTTTGTTCACCATCACCTCTACTAATTGCATCGATAAAGGTATATTCATTTGTTCTATAATTTGCATTAGGCAATCTACCAAAGTCTAATACTTCAACTCCATTACCACCTACCAATATTTTAACTTCCGGATATTTTTCTTTTATTAATTTTGCAATTGCAAGTGTTGCATCTATATTACCATCTATAATACTAAATCCTAAAAACTTTGGTTTAGCTTTCTCTATATATCTACCAACGAAACCATATGCAATGTCAAATATTTCTTGATGTTCATATAATAAATGAAACTGACTTTGTTTAGAGTATGTGTTAAATAGGTTGAAAAAATCACCCTGTTTATCTGGTGGGTTTAAAAAGAAATAGTCAATAACTGGGTCTACAATTGCAACTCTTAATTCTGGATTATATTTGTCAATCCACGACTTTAAACCAACAATACCTGAATAGTAACCCGACTCATTGATATTTGGAACTTGCATTAATAAACAATCCTGTTCTTCAATATCTTCGAATTGAAATTTGTGTTTTATTTCCATACCCTTACCTTTCTCTGCGAATACAGTTTGGCGCATGTATTGTAATAAATCGACTTTTACATCAAACACTTCAACACCACTTTTCATTTGGTCATCTATCCTATTCTCAACTTTTTGAATTTGACTTTCAATATCAGGATTAATGATTTCGTCAATTTGCATGAATATAAATTTTTTATCTATTAATATACAAATAATTATTGATATTACCAAAAAATAAAAAAATGGGGAAGGGGGTTGGGGGGAAAGTCGAAAAGTCGTTTTTTTAGAAATTTTTTGTATCTCCTATTGATAGTCAGCAAATTCCAATCCTATTAGAGAATACCCTTATTTCTTATTTATATCCCTTTTAAGACGATTTATATACCAAATAGGAAAATATACCACCCAATACATAGAAACACCTATAATTGCAAAAGAAATAACAACAATCATCATTATAAGACGAAAGAAAGATAATATAGTTTTAATGATTGATACCATTGCCATATATTGATGTGTAGATACCAATGATACCCACAATTAACCAAAATGTATTTAAAAGTATATAAGGTCTATTCCCTCTTTGGATTGCACACCATGTCAACAATATCGCATCGATTGTGTTAATAATCCACATAGTTAGAAACGGAGTATCTTTACCCATAATGGATAACATGCCAAAAGAAAATATTCTCATTGCAACTCCGAATCCTTCCAATAACTCCAACCACTTTTCGTTTTTATTCATTGTATAACTTATTTAACCTTTATATCTTTGATTTGTTGTTGTAGTTCTACTATCTTTCTTGCAAGGTAGTTTTGATTGTCACTATCGGTAGATTGTCCTCTTTGTATTTTTGATTCTATACTTTGTTCGGATTGTTGCCTTCTAAACTCTGCATCGGATAATCCTCTTTCCAATTGGTCTTTTGTATTTTCGACTTGAGTTTTAATAGTATTAACAGGATTAGGTTCAATAGATACTACATCACTACTTTGAGTTCTCTTAACACTATGATTCGAACCTAAGTCATCCGTATCAGTCTTTGCAATGATATCTTCTATAATCAGTCCATAAGTATTAGGAGTAGGTATATCTCCCTGAAAGAATGTATCCTTTATAGTGTTAAAGTCTTTTCTAAGTAATTTTAATTGGTCAGATAACTCTATGATGAAGGTTTGTAACTTTAAAGGGTCGAAAATGGTTTCTTGTTGGTCGGTTACTATTCTTATAGGTTTAATAGTATAATGAGATGCATTAGGATTGTTTGTTACATCTACCATCTTAAAGTAGTCTACCACTTCAAATTTATCCGATGGTCTTTCACTCTCTTTATCTAATGTGTAATTGATTTGGTCTATCAACTTTTGTGGTATACCTTCTACTAATCCGTTTTGTGCATCGTTTATATAAGATATGTCTACTACCCCTGCTTGTCTATTTTGGAAATCTCTTTCATCTATAATGGATTGTAGTTTAGTTACATCCAATTCAATAATCTTAATTGTCTTACCTATTACTACTTCTTTATCCTTTACTTTAATCTTGCCATTCTCTACTATATCGTAATGTGGGTTATTGGATTCTTTTATAGATTGTAGTGTCGTAGGAGAACATAAATAATCCAATCCTATTTTTACTATAATGCCATCTCCTTTAATAACCGGTTTAAGATTCTTTAAAGGTATTCCAATAGGTAAACTGATTGGTTTAATATCCTTTGATGCAGATATAATCCATTCACTTCCTCTCTTTATATACCTTTCGGGGTTTTGTCCTATTTCTTTTTTATTCATTATCTTCGTTATACTCTTCTATACTTTTATTTACCAATTCTTTCCATGCCCTTCTATATAGGGTTATTTCTTTTAATCTTTTATCTTTATTCAAATTCATACGATATAATATCCTTTGTAATCCCTGATATTCACCCAAATCGATTGCCTTGCAAATGATGTGGTTAATCGTTAATTCTTCTTCATATTCTTTATACTCTCTATTATCTTTGAACTCTCCTCTTGCTTCTTCTAAAGGTTGCACTTTAAAGATGTTTGCAACTCCTACTGATGTTCCGTATTCTTGTGCACATTGTTCAAATATACTTTCTTTTAACATTTTGTATTGAGTTTTGTTCTCCTATAAATATCACTTAGGTAAATAATATTCTCTTAAATGTCAGTTGTGTGTATCATACATCATGTCAAAAAACGCGCTATAGGTGAAAAAATTGACCCCGGTATTCACACGGCTCCGACCTCGTTTTTCATAGCGTGCTTTTTTTGAGCTACACGAAACCTCGACGCAGCCCTCATCCCAGTTCTGCGAAAAAAAAATCTATTCCCAACGGCAGTGCCGAATGCGCACAAAGAAACCGATAGCTCTTTTACCTGCTATCGGCTCATCCCATTCGGAGCGTGTCCTTTACGGGAGCTTCTTTGCAACCATTAAATAAATAAAAATATGAAACCCAGAACTAATAATCTCTTTTAATATAGTTTGCTTACCCACTTAGGATAATTACTATATTGTTGCATTAACTCATTACTCTTATAATCTTTCACTTCTACTCTTGTACCTATTCTCATTTCTTTGCACCATTGTTGAAATTCTTTATCACTTAGTATTTTGTTTCTTTCTTCTTCTATTGTTGTATACTTCTCTATGTCTATATGTTGTATTGTATGTATGTTCATATAATATTAACTGAATTTATTTTTACTAAGATAGTCCGAATTAAGCTTGTGCTTTTGGTGGGTTACTTTCGAATAACTCCTTTAGGTATTCTTCCTCATCTTCCATATCCTTTGCAGTCATCTCGTTGTATCTCTCCAACAACTTAATCGCTGACCTTATCTCTGTCAACTCTTCGTTGCACTTCCACTTCGGTTTGCCATCCTTTAATCCTTTAATCTTCTTCATCAATACCAACTCGTCCTTTTTTAACTTATCTATTGCGTAGTCCATTGTTTCCTTTTGTTTTATTTACTTTTTGTTTGATTGTTTGCCACACTATTGGTGTGTATTTTGTTTCGTTTCTTCTCGCTTGTCTTTCGTATGGGTTTCTACTATATGAACCAGGGTATTTAAAATACTTGGACCTGATAGGTTGTAGCTGATGTGTCCACTCGTGTATGCATGTGGATATCAACTCCCTAACATCGTCGCACTGGTCCCAATATACAAAGACTTCATTTGACTCGTGGTCGTATTCACCGCAAAGGTCGTCATCACCTTTCGTTATTGACCATATCGGAAAATATTTCTTTCGTTTGTTCACTCCTAAATTATTCTTGCACCAATTCAGGGTCATATTTGCAATACGCACTGCGGGTGCTCTTCCTAATTTAGAAATAGGTGTTTTTAAATATATCATATCTTTTTAGTATGGTTATAAAAAAAGTGGTATTCTCGGGATACCACTTTGTAAATATCAAAGTTTTTGTTGTAAAGTAAATCGGAGAATAACCATTTGTAAAGTAACCGAGATAACTTTGATATATTGGAGCGGAGAGCTAGAATCGAACTAACTCCTACAATCTGGAAGACTATCGTGCTTACATCATTACACTATCTCCGCTACATTATTACGAGTTTAAACCCGTATTAATTATTTTACTACTGATGTAGTGTCTACTGCAACTGCAGTTGTATCTACTACAACACTTGTAGAGTCAGTTGTTAATACAGCTGAATCAGTTGTTGCTTCAGTTGATGCAGAACCACAACTCGCTAAACCGATAACTAATACTAAAGACATCGCACCTACTTTTGCTTTATTCAAAATAGATGATAATCTTTTTGCGTTGTAAAGAGCTTTTGTTGTATAAAAATCTCTCTTTTGTTCACTAATAGTCGTAGCTGCTTCGTTTAAGTTGTTTACTAATTCAGTTACTTGATAATTCACTTTTGTTGCAATCTTCTTTGCCATAATTGTTTTTTGCTTCCCATTAAGTTATTAATTATTCAAACTCCATATAGGCGGGTCGCTTTTACCTATGCTTCGTTTGTAAGTTTATTTCGTTGTTTGTTTATACAATATACGAAAAATATTTTATATTACCAAATTTATTTTATTTGTCGGTATCTTCACCATTTGCAGTTGTTGATTCTACATTGATTGAACCGCCGTTGTAGTATGTTGAATACGCAGTATCTAATGTTAGTTTGTCCGATACCAATGCACCCTCTAATACATTGCTCGCAATTAGTTCTTTCTTTTCTTTCTTAGATAATACATTTTTGATTAAACTATTTTCTAACTTTTCCATTTTAGTTTCTACTTCGATTTCACCTACATACTTTCGCACTGACTCTTCATCGACAAAGATACGGGGTTTATCCATTTTCGGTCCTGATAATTCAATAACCTCGTAAATATGTTTGCCGTCACCAAAGTTGAATTTCTTATTCTTCACTACAGCTTTATAACCTCTCTTACCTAATTTAATTTCTTTTAATTTCTTACTCATATACTTTACAATTTATTTTTTATTAATTACTTCGTTTATCGGATACCAGGGTATGTGTCGTTTCATTTAGTGTGTTGAATTTAATTCGTAATGAAATTTTTGTAATTGTTTTGTTTCGTATTGGTGTGCCGCAGCTTTACCTCTAATCACTTTAACAATAAACAATTCATAAACTTCTTGTCCGTATTCTCTCATATTACGATATAGGGACCAGTCTTTGTTTTCTTTACGAGCTCTACTGAAATGCTTTTGCAATCTTAATTTAGCAGAATAGTGAAATCGTCTACCAATAGCTGCAGTTACTCCTAAATAACTTTCACCCGTAACACTATTTACTATCTCATAAATTACATGGTTTCTATCGTTTCGTTTCTTTCTATTCATACTAATTAATTTTATTATTTTACAATTATTGCACCACCACCTGAATTTGTGTTAGTTATAAACCAACTCCAATCTTCATCACTCTCAAACATTCTATCCCAATTCTCACCCTTAGATAATACATTGGTAAATCTTCCGTTTACTTTTTCATATTGAATAACTTTTAATTGTTTAAGATTTTGTTTAAGACAATTATAATATCCAGGTCGTTTCTCACCTGTCATTTTTAATACTACATTGATCCAGTTTCTATCTTTCCTCTCATTGTATTCTATGACTTCGGATAAATGTTCATAAACTCTACATATCATTTTCTTATTCGCCCAATCATATCCAACCTTTTCTGCAAACATATCATTTGCGTTTTTATCTAATGTATTCATTCTATTTTATTTTAATGTCCGTAAACTTTATATCTTTGTCGGTAAGGTTTAAAGTATGTCCGACATATACTATACTAAAGAATATTATTAATCCTATCATATTAGATTGTTTTAATTGGTAACTTAATATCGTTAATTCGTTTGATTTCTTTGAATACATCAGCAACACTCATTTTTGTATTGGTATGTTGTTTAATATATTCCGTC
>JACCDP010913348.1_pt1 | contig 17192 bp, 16 predicted proteins | sample 7445841 | NCBI WGS metagenome assembly JACCDP01 (sample SAMN15323441, study PRJNA562643) | freshwater metagenome | isolation source: river surface water | place: USA:Blue River Watershed | collected 2017-08-17 | reverse complement strand
TGCGGGTGCACGGCGAGGACGACCTGCGCGCCGTGCTGCAGGACGCCCGCCTGGCCCACCTGCCTCGCACCGTGCTGGGTGGCGGCAGCAATGTGGTGCTGACGGGTGACGTCAAGGGCCTGGTGCTCAAGGTCGAGGTGCCGGGCCTGCGGTTAGCCGACCAAACCGAGCGCCACTGGATCATCGAGGCTGGCGCCGGGGAGGACTGGCACAGGCTGGTGGCCTGGACCCTGGAGCAGGGCTACCCAGGCCTGGAAAACATGGCCTTGATTCCGGGCACCGTCGGCGCTTCGCCGGTGCAGAACATCGGAGCCTATGGGGTGGAGCTGCAGGACCGCTTCCATGAGCTGGACGCCATGGACCTCTTCACCGGTGAGGTCTTCACCCTCAACCATGCCCAGTGCGGCTTTGGCTACCGCGACTCGGTCTTCAAACATGCCAGCCACGGCCCCGAAGACCTGGGCCTGGCCGGTCGCGCCGTGATCCTCCGGGTGCGCCTGGCCCTGCCCAAGGCCTGGAAGCCCGAGCTGGGCTATCTGGACCTGGAGCGCAAGATGGCCGAAACCGGCATCGCCCAGCCGGACGCCCGCACCATCTTCGACTGGGTCTGCCAGATCCGCCGCGCCAAGCTGCCCGACCCGGCCGTCATCGGCAATGCCGGCAGCTTCTTCAAGAACCCGACCGTGACCCCGGAGCAGTGCGCCGACATCATCGCCCGCGAGCCGGGCATCGTGCACTACCCCATGCCCGACGGCAGCATCAAGCTGGCGGCCGGCTGGTTGATCGACGCCTGTGGCTGGAAGGGCAAGACGGTGGGCAACGCCGCCGTCTACGAAAAGCAGGCGCTGGTGCTGGTGAACAAGGGCGGGCGCGAACACCCGGCCACCGGTGGCGAAGTGATGACGCTGGCCCGCGCCATACAGACCAGCGTGTACGAGCGCTTCGGCATCCGGCTCGAGCCCGAGCCGGTGGTCGTCTGAGCCTTACTTTTTCTTCGGCTTTTCGATCTGCGGCAGCGCCATGCCGTGGCCGATCGACAGCAGCCCGCTGCGCGTGTAGATCGCGAGCTTGTCGCGCGTGTCGATGATGTCCAGATTGCGCATCGTCAGCTGGCCGATGCGGTCGGCCGGCGTGAAGGGCGCGTCTTCCACCTTCTCCATGCTCAGGCGCTCGGGCGCGTAGGTGAGGTTGGGCGACTCGGTGTTCAGCAGCGAATAGTCGTTGCCGCGGCGCAGCTCCAGCGTCACCTCGCCGGTGATCGCGCGCGCCACCCAGCGCTCTGCCGTCTCGCGCAGCATGATCGCCTGCGGGTCGAACCAGCGGCCCTGGTACAGCAGGCGGCCGAGCTTGCGGCCGTTCTCGCGGTACTGCTCGATGGTGTCCTCGTTGTGGATGCCGGTCACCAGGCGCTCGTAGGCGATGAACAGCAGCGCCAGGCCCGGGGCCTCGTAGATGCCGCGGCTCTTGGCCTCGATGATGCGGTTCTCGATCTGGTCACTCATGCCCAGGCCGTGTCGGCCGCCGATGCGGTTGGCCTCCATGATCAGCGCCACCGGGTCGCTGAACTCCACGCCGTTCAGTGCGACAGGGTGGCCCTCTTCAAAGCGCACGCGCACCTCTTCGGCCTTGATCACACAGTCATCGCGCCAGAACGGCACGCCCATGATCGGGTTGACGATGCGGATGCCGCTGTTCAGGTGCTCCAGGTCTTTGGCTTCGTGCGTGGCCCCGAGCATGTTGCTGTCGGTGCTGTAGGCCTTCTCGGCGCTCATCTTGTAGCCAAAGCCCGCCTTGTTCAGGAAGGCGCTCATCTCGGCGCGGCCGCCGAGCTCGTCGATGAAGGTCTGGTCGAGCCAGGGCTTGTAGATCTTCAGCGACGGGTTGGTCAGCAGGCCGTAGCGGTAGAAGCGCTCGATGTCGTTGCCCTTGAAGGTGCTGCCGTCGCCCCAGATGTGGACATCGTCTTCCTTCATCGCGGCCACCAGCATGGTGCCGGTGACGGCGCGGCCCAGCGGCGTGGTGTTGAAGTAGGTCACGCCCGCGGTGCTGATGTGGAAAGCGCCGCACTGCAGCGCGGCAATGCCCTCGTGCGCCAGCTGCAGCCGGCAGTCGATCAGGCGCGCCTTTTCAGCGCCGTACTCCATCGCCTTGCGCGGAATGGCGTCGTAGTCGGGCTCGTCGGGCTGCCCCAGGTTGGCGGTGTAGGCGTAGGGCAGCGCGCCCTTGAGCTTCATCCAGTGCAACGCTGCACTGGTGTCCAGACCGCCCGAGAACGCGATGCCGACCTTCTGGCCGGCCGGGATGGATTGGAGGATGGTTCCCATGGTGGTGCGTCCGTGTTCAGCCGAAGTGACAGATGTAGTGGTACGCGTCGGTGACACGAATGTCGAACTTCGAATTCGCCGGGATGCTGAACTTCTCGCCGGCCGACGACTTGACCCACTGATCGCTGCCCGCGAGCTTGTATTCGCACGATCCGGCCACGCATTCCATGATCTCGGGGGCGCCGGTGTTGAAGGTCAGGGTGGCGGGCAGGATCACGCCCACCGACTTCTTGGTGCCGTCGGCCAGGGTGATGCCGTGGCTCACGCACTTGCCGTCGAAGTACACGTTGGCCTGGGTGGTGACGGTGACGCCGGAGATCTGGGTGGTGCTCATGGTGCGGGGGTCGGTGAAATGTCGCTGGGGGTCGGGTCCGTTGCCGGATCGGTCGCGCGAAAAGCGATGGCAAAGCGGCGGATTTTAGGGTGCCGGGGCCGGCGGGCCCGTGGAGCATCTGCGCAGGGGGCCGGGTGCGTCTGCGCAGCACCGGCGCCAGCGAAGTTGTTTCCATTTGTATGATCGCGCATCCAGTGCTTCGTCACCCGCGTATCCCTCTTGCCCGGACCGTTCTGTCATGGCCTCTGACACCGCCACCCATCCCGATTCCGCCTTGATCACCCTCATCGACGAGATTGCCCGCTACCAGGATTCGGCGCCCGAGCGCGTCCGCGCCGAGGCGGCCCTGCGCGCGCTGTACGACCGCACCAGCAGCAAGCTGTACGGCGTGGCGCTGCGCGTCGTCGGCAACCGCGAGTGGGCCGAGGACGTGCTGCAGGAGGCCTACCTCAACATCTGGCGCATTGCGGGCGACTACCGCGTCACGCTGTCGCCACCGATGGCCTGGATGGGCGTGATCGTGCGCAGCCGCGCCCTGGACTTCCTGCGTCGCCGGCAGGCCGAGCGTGCCGACGCTGCGCTGGAGCTCGACGATGCGATGGCCGAAACATTGCCCAGTGACACGCCGACCCAGAGCGACCTGATGCTGGCCAGCCAGCAGGCGCGTGCGCTGCACGACTGCCTGGGTGGCCTGGAGGCGCGGCAGCGCGAGGTGGTGAGCCTGGCTTACCTGCGCGACCTGAGCCACAGCGAACTGGCAGAACAGCTGAAGATTCCGCTGGGCACCGTCAAGACCTGGATTCGCCGCGGGCTCGAGCAGCTGCGCGGCTGCATGGGCCGGTTTGCCTGAACGGGTGCCTGAGATGAACATCGTCCATCACCCGGAACGACTGGAGCGCCTGGCCGCGTCGTATGCGCTGGGCACGCTGCGCGGTGGCGCGCGGCGGCGCTTTGAAGTGCTGGCCCGGCGCCATCCGTCGGTGCGCGCGGCAGTGCGCACCTGGGAGGAGCGGCTGGCCAGCCTGACCGAGCTGCAACCGCTCGCCGAACCCGACCCGAACGTCTGGAAGCGCATCGAGAACCTGGTGCAGGCGCAGCCGCTGGTGGCGCGTTCGCCGGCCGCGTCGGTCGGCTCTGCGCTCACGGCCACCGCCGAAGCACTGCAGCGCGCCCTGGGCTGGTGGCGCGGTGCGGCCGTGGCCGGTGCCCTGGTGGCGGTGGGCGCGGGCGTGGTGGGCGTGCAACTCAACCGCGAAGTGCAGTCACAGCAGGGGCAGGTGGCCCAGCTGTCATCCGACAAGGCGCGCCTGTCGCGCGAGGCCGAGCAACTGGCCGCTGAGCTGAGGGCATCGCCGCGCGTGGAGTACGTGGCGGTGCTGCTGGATGAGAAGGCGCAGGCCTCGATGCTGGTGACCTTCGATGCGCAAAGCCAGAAGCTGTTGCTGCGGCGCGTGGGTAGCTACCGCGAGGCACCCGACAAGTCCTTGCAGCTGTGGGGCTTGCCGCAAGGCGGCGCGCCCAAGTCGCTGGGCGTGCTGGGCGGCGATGCGGTGATCCGCCTGAGCGCGCAGGATGCGTCGGTGCGCGGCTTGCCGGCGCTGGCCATCAGCCTGGAGCCCAAGGGCGGTGTGCCCGGCGACAAGGGCCCCACCGGCCCGGTGATGTTCAAGGGCGCGGTGCTGCAGGCGCCGATCTGAGGCGCTGGCCTAAAAGCACCGAACCTGGAGGGCGAAACGACGTCGCCCGGGCGTGCTGCGCCTTACCGCCAGTGGCCGTGGGGCCACGCGCGCGAGTGCCACTCACCGCGGCCGTGGCGGTCCCTGTGGTCGTGGCCGCGACCGTAAGGCTGCACATGACGATGCGGATGGGGATGCGGGTGCACGGGCGCCACGCCCACCCACGGCACGATGGTGACCACCGGCGCAGGGCGGTGCACCACCACCGGGGCCGGCACCACATAGGTGGTGGAGGTGACCACCTGCGGCGGCGAGATGAACACCGGCGTGGCAGCGCCCGGAACCACATGCGACACCTGACCGCCGGTGCCGTCGCTGTTCCACTGGCCCACCGGGGTGATGCGCAGTCGCACATGGCTGCCCGGGTCGTGGGGCATCTGCACGCTGTACTGCTTGCCCGCGTATTCGTACACCACCTGGTAGGCGGTGGTGCGCTGCTCGTAGAAGGTCTGCGTGCTGCATTGCTGCACATAGCGCGTTTCAGGCGTGGCGCCTGAGCCTTCGATGCGGTCGCCCAGCATGGCGCCACCCACGATGCCGATCAGCGTGGCGGCAGCGCGCCCGCCGCCGTCACCGATGGCGTTGCCCATGGCACCGCCGGCAATCGCGCCCATCACCGCACCGGCGCCCGACGTATTCGGTCGCACCGTCACCGGCTGCTGGGTGCACACCTGTCGCGGCACCGCCACTTGCGTGACGATGGGCGTGGACGACAGCACGCGGGCGAATTCTTCCGCCTGAGCCGACGCCGTGGCCGCAAAAGCCAACGCGGGCAGGGCGAGGGCCAGGCTGCGGTGCAGCCAACGCGAAGCGGTGAACAAGCTGGGCATGGTGCCTCCGGTGCGCAAGGATGAGGCCTTGACGCGCGAGCCCCGTCTTGCGTTGACAGAGCTTGCCTTGATCCCCGGCGCTTTACCTGGGCTTGATCCGCGCCGACCACGCGGCCGGCTCAAAGCCCACCGTCAGCGCACCGCCCCAGTCCACCACCGGCCGCTTGATCACGCTCGGCTCGGCCTGCATCAACTGCAGCGCACCCGCTGCGCTGCCCGCCAGCGCCTGCTGCGCAGCATCGAGCTTGCGCCAGGTGGTGCCGCGGCGATTGATCAGCGCATCGGTGCCCAGCGCCGCAATCCAGCCCTGCAGCAGGGGCGACGGCACGCCGTCCTTGCGCAAGTCGTGAAAGCGCAGCTCCACGCCGGCGTCGGCCAGCCACGCGCGGGCCCTCTTCACCGTATCGCAGTTCGGGATGCCGTACAGCGTGATTGCAGATGCCTTGCTCATGCGGCGATGGTATCTGCCTGCCCGACGCTGGCAGCGGTGGGCGCAGGGTGTACCTGCGCAGCACGCCCGTGCCGTGCTCGCAGCGCGCACGCGGCGTGGGCCGCAGTGCAGTCGTGGAGTCGTGGAGTCGTGGACAATCGCGCGCCATGTCGAACGACATCCCTTCCTCCGTGCCGCCTTCGGGCGCGCCTGCTGCGCTGCCGGCCGACCTGGCTGGCTGGCTGGCGCATTGCGAGCGCCTGCATCCGAAGACGATCGAGCTGGGCCTGCACCGCGTGCGTGCGGTCGCCGAGCGCATGGGCCTGCGCTTTGAGGTGCCGGTGATCGTGGTGGCGGGCACCAACGGCAAGGGCTCGACCTGCGCGATGCTCGAGTCGATCGCCAGGCAGGCCGGCTACCGCACCGGGCTGTACACCTCGCCGCATCTGGTGCACTTTGAGGAGCGTTGCCGCATCGACGGCGAGGCGGTCGACGCCCGCGCACTGCTGCCGCAGTTCGAGCGGGTGGAGCGTGCGCGGCAGGGGGCAACGCTCACGTACTTCGAGTTCACCACGCTGGCCATCCTGGGCCTGCTGTCGAGCTCGGCCATCGATGTCGCCATCCTCGAGATCGGCATGGGCGGCCGGCTGGATGCGGTGAACATCGTGGACGCCGACTGCGCGGTGATCACCAGCATCGACCTCGACCACATGGAGTTTCTCGGCCCGGACCGCGAGACCATCGGCCGCGAGAAGGCCGGCATCCTGCGTGCGGGGCGGCCGGCGATCGTGAGCGACCCGATGCCGCCTGCCAGCGTGACGGACCGTGCGCGCGAGCTCGGTGCCGACCTGTGGCGCTTCGGGCACGACTTCAACTGCGCCGGCGACAAGCAGCAGTGGTCGTGGGCCGGACGCGGCCGCCGGTATTCGGGCATGGCGTACCCGGCGCTGCGGGGTGCCAACCAGCTGATCAATGCCTCGGGCGTGCTGGCGGCGCTGGAGTCGCTGCGCACGCGGCTGCCAGTCACCGCGCAGGCGGTGCGCAACGGCCTGGCGATGGTGGAGCTGCCCGGGCGCTTCCAGATCGTGCCGGGCCAACCCGCGCTGGTGCTCGATGTGGCGCACAACCCGCATTCGGTGGCGGCACTGGCGGCCAACCTGGATGCCATGGGCTTTTATCCGGCCACCCACGCGGTGTTCGGTGCGATGGCCGACAAGGACCTCGCACCGATGCTGCACAAGATGCATCCGCTGGTGGACCACTGGCACTTCACCAACCTGCCCACGCCGCGCGCCGCTGCCGCGGCCGACTTGCAGCGCCAGTGGCAGGCCTTGCCTGCGCGCAGCGGCACCACCAGCACCACCCACGCCGACCCGCATGCCGCCTTGCAGGCGGCCCTGTCTGGCGCAGACCCCGCTGATAGAATCATCGTCTTCGGTTCCTTCTTCACCGTTGGCGGCGTGCTGCAGCACGGCCTGCCCCGTCTGGGCGCCGCGCACGTGTCCGGTTGAGAGTCCGCAAACCCACTCATGGCGCTTCTCAAGTCCCGCAAGGAATCCCAGGACAGGCCGGCCAGCGCCTCCCCTGCCGAGACCATCGATTCGCTGCGGCGCCGCGCGCGGCATCGCCTGATCGGTGCGGCCATCCTGGTGCTGATCGGCGTGATCGGCTTCCCGATCCTGTTCGACACGCAGCCCCGCCCGGTGCCGGTGGACATCCCGATCGAGATCCCCGACCGCACCAAGGCCAAGTCCACGCCGGTCAACCAGCCTGAACCAGCCGCGGCCAGTGCGTCCGCTGCAGCGAACGCGCCTGCAAGTGCTGCGGCGGCCCCGACCGCTTCCGCCGCCCCCACCGCCGAGCCCGCATCCGCAGCAGTGCCCGAACCCGCCGGCAAGGCGGCCGACAAGCCCGCCGTGAGCGAGGGCCTGGGGCCGCGCGAAGAGGTGGTGTCTGCCGGCGCAACGCCCAAGGCAGATGGCAAACCCGCTGCCGCAACGCCTGCGAAGGACGCACCCAAGCCCGACGACGGCGCCCGCGCCAAGGCGCTGCTCGAGGGCAAGGCCGACCCGACCAGCGCAGGCAAGGACGGCGATGCACAAGCCGAGCGCTTCGTGGTTCAGGTCGGTGCCTATGCCGAACCCGACAAGGCACGCGATGTGCGCCAGCAGCTCGAGCGCGCCGGCCTCAAGACCTATACCCATGTGGCCGAGACCAAGGAAGGCCGCCGCATCCGCGTGCGCGTCGGCCCCTTCCCGACCAAGGCCGAAGCCGAGCGCGTGGCGCAGAAGGTCAAGGGCCTGGGCCTGCCGGTGGCGGTGCTCACGCTCTGACGGCTGGATGGCCATGGCAGCCCTCGACTGGATCTTGCTGAGCGTGCTGCTGGGCTCGCTGCTGCTTGGCGCCTGGCGCGGCCTCATCTACGAGGCGGTGTCGGTGGCGAGCTGGATCGCAGCCTTCTTTCTTGCGCAGTGGGGCGCCGCACGTGCAGGCGACCTGCTGCCCATGGCCACCGCGTCAGCCGGGCTGCGCCATGTGGCGGGCTTTGCGGTGGTGTTCGTGGCCGTGCTGTTTGCTGGCGGCTTTGTCGCCTGGCTTCTGAAGCAACTGGCCGAGCGCATCGGCCTTCGTCCGATGGACCGCACCCTGGGTGCGGCCTTCGGCCTGCTGCGCGGCCTGCTGATCCTGCTGGCGGCCACGATGCTGGTGCAGGCCACGCCGCTCAAGCTGCAGGAGTGGTGGGCCGAGTCGATGGGCGCGGGGCTGCTGGTGGTGGCACTGCGCGGCCTGAAGGACATGCTGCCGGCGGGCTTCATGACCCCCTGGGCCGCCTGAGGGAGAACAACACATGTGCGGCATCGTCGGCGTGGTCAGCGCCAGCCCGGTCAACCAGCTCATCTATGACGCGCTGCTGCTGTTGCAGCACCGTGGCCAGGACGCGGCGGGCATCGTCACGCAACTGGAGCGCAAGTTCTTCATGCACAAGGCCAAGGGCATGGTGCGTGACGGGTTCCGCACCCGCAACATGCGCGCGCTGCCCGGCAACGTGGGCCTGGGCCAGGTGCGCTACCCGACCGCGGGCAATGCCTTCAGCGAGGAAGAGGCACAGCCCTTTTATGTGAATGCGCCGTTTGGCCTGGTGCTGGTGCACAACGGCAACCTGACCAATGCGCAGGCGCTCAAGGCCGAGCTGTTTTCTGCCGACCATCGCCACATCAACACCGAAAGCGACTCGGAGGTGCTGCTCAATGTGCTGGCGCACGAACTCGAGCGCACCACCCGCGGTCATGCGCTGTCGCCCGACGAGGTGTTCGCCGCGGTGCGCAATGTGCATCGTCGCATCAGGGGCTCGTATGCAGTGATCGCGGTGATCGCCGGGCACGGCCTGCTGGCGTTTCGCGACCCGTTCGGCATCCGCCCGCTGTGCATCGGCCGCAGTGCCGACGGCACGGTGATGGTGGCCAGCGAATCGGTCACGCTCGAGGGCACAGGCCACATGCTCGAGCGCAACATCGCGCCGGGCGAGGCGGTGTTCATCGACCTGCAGGGGCAGGTGCATGCACGCCAGTGCGCCGACCAGCCCAAGCTGCACCCTTGCATCTTCGAGTACGTGTACCTCGCGCGGCCCGACTCGATCCTGGACGGCATTTCGGTGTACCAGGCGCGGCTGAACCTGGGCGAGACGCTGGCCAAGCGCGTCATCTCCACCGTGCCGCCCACCGAGATCGACGTGGTCATCCCGATCCCTGAATCGAGCCGGCCAAGCGCGATGCAGCTCGCGCAGCGGCTGGGCCTGCCGTACCGCGAGGGCTTCGTGAAGAACCGCTACGTGGGCCGCACCTTCATCATGCCGGGGCAGGCGGTGCGCAAGAAGTCGGTGCGCCAGAAGCTCAACGTGATCTCCAGCGAGTTCAAGGGCCGCAATGTGCTGCTGGTGGACGACTCCATCGTGCGCGGCACCACCAGCCGCGAGATCGTGCAGATGGCGCGCGATGCCGGCGCGCGCAAGGTCTACATGGCCAGCGCGGCGCCGCCGGTGCGCTATCCCAATGTGTACGGCATCGACATGCCCACGCGCGACGAACTGGTGGCGCATGGCCGAAGCGTCGACGAGATCCGCGAGATCATCGGTTGCGACGCGCTGATCTACCAGGATGTGGACGGCATGAAGCGCGCCATCGGTGCGCTGAACCCGGCGCTCGCTGGCTTCGATGCATCGTGCTTTGACGGCGTGTACGTCACCGGCGACATCAGCGCCGACGACATCGCACGCATGAACGAAAACCGCGTGGGCGGCGACGAGTCCGACGAGGACACCTCGCGCCTGGCGCTGCCCAACACCCAGACGACGTGACCCGCAACTCCCTGCCCAAAGGCCTGCACCTCGACACGCTCGCGGTGCGCGCTGCCGTGGACAAAAGCCAGTACGGCGAGAACTCCGAGGCGCTGTACCTCACCAGCAGCTTCACCCAGCCCGACAGCGAGACGGCGGCGCGCCGCTTTGCCGGCGAGGAAGAGGGCTACATCTATTCGCGCTTCACCAACCCCACGGTGCGCAGCATGGAGCTGCGGCTGGCGGCGCTGGAAGGCACCGAAGACTGCATCGGCACCTCCAGCGGCATGAGCGCCATCCTGCTGCTGTGCATGGGCCTGCTGAAGGCGGGCGACCATGTGGTGTGCTCGCGTTCGGTGTTCGGCTCCACCATCAAGCTGATCGGTACCGAATTCGGCAAGTTCGGCGTGCAGAGCACCTTTGTGTCGCAGACCGATGCCGCCGAGTGGAAGGCAGCCATCCGCCCGAACACCAAGCTGCTGTTTGCCGAGACGCCGACCAATCCGCTCACCGATGTGTGCGACATCCGCGCGCTGGCCGACATTGCGCACGACGCCGGCGCGCTGCTGGCGGTGGACAACTGCTTTTGCACGCCGGCGCTGCAGCGTCCCGCCATGCTGGGCGCCGACATCGTCACCCACTCGGGCACCAAGTACCTTGACGGCCAGGGCCGCGTGGTGGCCGGTGCGGTGTGCGCGTCGTCCGACGTGGTGCAGGGCAAGCTGGTGCCGGTGATGCGCAGCGCAGGCATGAGCCTGTCGCCCTTCAACGCCTGGGTGGTGCTCAAGGGCCTCGAGACACTGGGCATCCGCATGCAGGCGCAGTCGCAGCGTGCGCTGGAACTCGCGCAGTGGCTTGAGTCGCATCCCGCGGTGGCGCGGGTGTACTACCCGGGCCTGAAGAGCCATGCGCAGCACGCGCTGGCGATGGCGCAGCAAAGCGGCCTGGGCGGCGCGGTGGTGTCCTTCGATGTGAAAGCCAAGGATGCAGTGCAGGCGCGCGAGCGTGCCTTCCACGTGATCGACTCCACCCAGTGGCTGTCGGTGACCGCCAACCTGGGCGACGTCAAGACCATCATCACCCACCCGGCCAGCACCTCGCACGGGCGCCTGAGCGATGACCAGCGCAGCGCTGCCGGCATCGGATAGGGTCTGATCCGCGTCGCGGTGGGCCTGGAGCACCTGGGTGACCTGCAGGCCGACCTGTCGCGCGGCCTCGATTCGATTTCCTGATCCTTCCTTGAACACCCGTACCCGTTTCGCGCCGTCGCCCACCGGCTTCATCCATCTGGGCAACATCCGCTCGGCGCTGTACCCGTGGGCCTTTGCACGATCCACCGGCGGCGCCTTCATCCTGCGCATCGAAGACACCGACCTCGAGCGCTCCACGCAGGCCGCGGTGGATGTCATCCTTGAAGGCATGCAGTGGCTGGGCCTCACGCCCGATGAAGGCCCGTACTACCAGATGCAGCGCATGGACCGCTACCGCGAGGCGCTGGCGCAGATGCAGGCGCAAGGGCTGGTGTACCCGTGCTACATGAGCGTGGCCGAGCTCGACGCGCTGCGCGAGCGGCAGATGGCCGCCAAGCAGAAGCCGCGCTACGACGGCACCTGGCGCCCCGAGCCGGGCAAGACGCTGCCGCCGGTGCCCGAGGGCGTGAAGCCGGTGCTGCGCTTTCGCAATCCGCTCGATGGCGTGGTGGCGTGGGACGACAAGGTCAAGGGGCGCATCGAGATCCGCAACGACGAGCTCGATGACCTGGTGATCGCGCGGCCGGCACAGGATGGCGAAGCCGTGGGAACGCCCACCTACAACTTCTGCGTGGTGGTCGACGACATCGACATGGGCATCACCCACGTGATCCGCGGCGACGACCACGTGAACAACACGCCGCGCCAGATCAACATCTTTCGCGCGCTCGGCAAGGAGCCGCCGGTGTATGCGCACCTGCCCACGGTGCTCAACGAGCAGGGCGAGAAGATGTCCAAGCGCAACGGTGCCAAGCCGGTGACGCAGTACCGCGACGAAGGCTACCTGCCCGATGCGATGGTGAACTACCTCGCACGGCTGGGCTGGAGCCACGGCGACGACGAGATCTTCAGCCGCGAGCAGTTTTTGCAGTGGTTCGACCTGGACCATCTGGGCAAGAGCGCAGCGCAGTTCGACGAGGCCAAGCTGCGCTGGGTGAACGCACAGCACCTCAAGGCGATGGCCGACGATGCGCTGGCCGCCCTGGTGGCCGGGCAGCTCAAGCGTCGCGGCATCGAAGCCGATGCGCGACTGCCAGCGATCTGCGCGCTGTTCAAGGACCGCTGCGACACCACGGTGGCGCTGGCCGACTGGGCGCAGCGCTTCCATGCCGATGTGGCTGCGTCACCAGAAGAGCGCGAAAAGCACCTCACGCCGCAGGCCATGGCCGCAGTGCGGTTGCTGGCCCGCCGGCTCGAGGCCTGTGCGTGGGATGCGCCGTCGATTGCCGCCGCCATCAAGGAAACGCTGGCCGAATCGGGCCTGAAGATGCCGCAGCTGGCCATGCCGGTGCGGGTGCTGGTGATGGGCACGGCGCAGACGCCGTCTCTCGATGCGGTGCTGGCGCTGTGCGACCGCGCCACCGTGCTCGCGCGGCTGTCCAGCGGCTGAAGCAGGGCCGGAATTTCTGGCTATAATGCGAGGCTCGACACCCGAAAGGGACGCTCACAAAGCGCCTGGGGGTATAGCTCAGCTGGGAGAGCGCTTGCATGGCATGCAAGAGGTCAGCGGTTCGATCCCGCTTACCTCCACCAGTGTGTGGAGACGGTTCGTCCAAAGGTTTTGACCCTATCGTCTAGAGTACTAGGACATCACCCTTTCACGGTGAGTACCGGGGTTCGAATCCCCGTAGGGTCGCCAAGTTGTGCTGCACTTGGCTCGCTTCGCAAGAGGCGCAGCGAACGCAGCAACCGACGCGGAGTGGTAGTTCAGTCGGTTAGAATACCGGCCTGTCACGCCGGGGGTCGCGGGTTCGAGTCCCGTCCACTCCGCCAAAGTTTCAAAAGCGCGCCTCAGGGCGCGTTTTTGTTTTGTGCCGCGCCACGCCGCGGCAAGCCCAAGGCAAGCCAGATGCCCAGCGCATTGCCGGCGGCCGCGATCAGCACCGCGGTCTGATAGCCCTGCGTGCGATCGAACAGCCAGCCCGCCACCACGGGCAGGCTGATCGCTGCCAGGCACCAGGCGATGTAGGTGCGGCTGGCGACACGGCCAAATTCGTTCTTCTGCCAGTACTGGGCAATGCCGCCTGCCGTCGCGCCTGAAATCAGCCCGTAGCCGGTGCCGATCATGGCCAGCGCAGGCACTGCCACCCATGGCCCCGGCCACAGCGTGAGCGCGACGGCACCCAGCAAGGACAGCAGGTGCGCGCCGCTGGCCACCTGCGGAAGCGAGAGCCGGTCCACCAGCCAGCCGCCGGCAATGCGGGCAGCCGCAATCGCGCCGGTGATGAAAGTCGTGGCACCCAGGGCCAGCACGGCCTGCCCGCCGTAGGCGGCGATGATGCCCACCGCCTGGCTCATCACCATCAACCCGGCCGATGCAGCCAGCAGGAACACGACGAACAGCCGCATGAACAGCGCCCACTGGGTTTCGCGATCGGCCATCGGGCCCTTGGCCGGGTCCAGCATGCGGATGTCGGCATGATGGATCAGCCACGCGGCGAGCGCACTCGACACGGCCACGGTGGCTGCCAACCCGATAAGCGTCTCGCGCAGGCCGAACGCCGCGATGCTCCAGCCGAACAGCGGCGCACCGATCATCGCGCCCAGCGGATACAGGCTGACCACATAGCCGTTGGCCAGGCCGCTGTGCTTGACCACTGACTGATTCACGCCCTGCTGGACCAGGATGAAGCCGACGCCGCCGCCCAACCCGAACAGCACGCCGTAGCCGATCAGCAACTCTGCGTAGTTGCCCGCGTAGGCCGCAAGCAGCACGCCAACGGCAGCCACCGCGCCGCAAGCGAGGATCAGCATGACCGGCGAAAAGCGCCGGTACAGGCGCGGCGTGAGCAGCATGGCGACGGTCAGGGTGATGGCCGCCAGTGCGAAGACCAGGCTCATCTGCGCGCGGCTGATGCCCAGCTGCGACTCCATCGGCTTGAGGAAGACGCTGAACGCGTAGATGGTGCCAAACGGCAGGTTCAGCGCGGTCGCTGCTGCAATGGCAGCGACGGATCGGCGGGCGGGCGTCATCGGTTCGAGGCGTGTGCACACGCCCGGCCCATTGTGCAACAGGCCTGTGCTGCTAGTTTCAGGTGCCACCCTTGCGCGCCGGGCGCAGCTTGATCGGCAGCATGCCCATCGACAGCGCCGTCCCCAACACGATCACGACACCACAACCCAGCATCCACGGCGTGACGGCCTCGCCGAGGAACACCGCGCCATAGAACACCGCAAACACCGGGATCAGGAAGGTGACTGTGAGCGCGCGGCCGGGGCCGGCATGTTCGATCATGCGGAAGTACAGGATGTAGGCCATGGCGGTACACACCAGGCCCACCACCAGCACCGCGCCCCAGGCCACCGCGCCGGGCGCTTGCTCGGGCCACAGCCACCAGGCCGGCAGGGCCAGCGCGATGCTGGCGCCGATCTGGCTGCCGGTGGCGGTCACCAGGCTGGGCAAGCCGCCAAGGTGGCGTTTGGCATAACTGGCCGAGATGCCGTAGCACAGGGTGGCCATCAGCGCCGCCGCCACGGCCAGCGGCGACACCGCCTCGCCTGCGCCGGCAATGCCGCGGGTCTTGCCCCAGGTCAGAAGCACCACGCCGGCAAATCCGATCATCAGACCCGCCACGCGCATCGGGCTGAGTGCTTCGCGCAGCCACAGCCACGCCACCAGCGCGCCGAACAAGGGCACCGACGCATTGAGGATGGCCGACAGGCCGGTGCTGATCGAGCCCAGCGCATAGGCAAACAGCACGAAGGGCAGGGCCGAGTTGATCACGCCCACCAGCAGCACCTTGCCCGCGTTGTCACGCAGCGCGGCGAGCTGGCCGCGCATCATCAGCAAGGGCAGCAGGGCCAGCGCAGCGATCACCACCCGCAGTGCCGACAGCACCACCGGCCCGAAGTCGGGCAGGCCAAAGCGCATGAAGAGGAACGACGACCCCCAGATCGCCCCGAGCAGGATGAACTCGAAGGCGCTGCGTTGCGCGCTCAAGGCGCAGCCTCGGCGGCGGCTCGCGCTTGACGCACGGTGGCGCCTTCCAGGGCCAGCAAGGACGCCTTGCGCGCGACACCACCGGCGTAGCCGGTCAGGCTGGCGTCGCTGCCCAGCACACGATGGCAGGGCACGATGATGCTCAGCGGGTTGCGCCCGACGGCCGCTGCCACGGCACGCACCGCGGTGGGCTGCCGCAGGCGTCGCGCGAGGTCGCCGTACGACACGGTGTGCCCCAGCGGAATGCGCAGCAGTTCGTTCCACACGGCTTGCTGAAATGGCGTGCCCGCACCCAGATCCAGCGGCAGCGCAAAGCCCGTGAAGGCGGCGCCTTCGCGCCAGTAGCGGCGCAATGACTCGGCTGCCGCTTGCAGCAGCGGGTGCCGCGGGTTGACGCGCCAGCCGCTGGCATCGGGCTGGTGCTTCTGTCCGTCGAACCACAGGCCGCACAGGCGGTCGCTGGAGTCGCTGGCGACGCCATCGCCATCACGCCCCGAACGGGCGGCCAGCACCACCGGGCCCAGGGGGCTGTCGATGCGGCAGCTCACGATGTATTCAACAGCAGGCACAGGATCTGGCATGCGTCGATCATACGGGGGGCAGTCCTACAATCCAGCGCGTGAGAGCGCATCCTTCCATCTTCAAGGCCTATGACATCCGCGGCGTGGTGCCGTCCACGCTGGACGAACCGGTTGCGTTCGGACTGGGCCGCGCGTTCGGCACCGCCGCGCTGAAGGCCGGCGAATCCACGGTGGCGGTGGGCCGCGATGGTCGCCTGAGCGGGCCGATGCTGTCTTCCGCACTGATCCGCGGCTTGCAGTCCACCGGCGTGAACGTGATCGACATCGGCAGGGTGACCACGCCGATGCTTTATTTCGCAGCCAGCACGCTGTGCACAAGCGGCATCCAGGTCACGGGCAGCCACAACCCCAAGGACTACAACGGCTTCAAGATGGTGCTGGCCGGCCGCGCCATCTACGGCGACGAGATCCAGGCCCTGCGCGCGACGATGGAGCGTGAAGACTGGACGGTGGCCCCCGCCTCAAGCCAGGGCACGGTGCGCCTGGTGAACCTGTTTGCCCCGTACCGCGACCGCATCGTGCGCGACGTGAAGCTCGCGCGGCCGATCAAGATCGTGGTGGATTCGGGCAACGGCATCCCGGGCGCCACCTCGCCCAAGGTGCTGCGCGCACTCGGCTGCACGGTCGATGAGATGTACTCGGAGGTCGATGGCGACTTCCCCAACCACCACCCCGATCCGAGCAAGCCCGACAACCTGCGCGACCTGATCCGTGCGCTGCAGTCCACCGACGCCGAGCTTGGCTTTGCCTTCGATGGCGACGGCGACCGACTGGGAGTGGTCACCAAGGACGGCCAGAACATCTACCCTGACCGGCAGATGATGCTGTTTGCGCAGGACGTGCTGTCGCGCGTGCCCGGCGCGCCCATCCTGTTCGATGTGAAGTGTTCGCAGCGACTCGCGCCCGCCATCCGTGATGCGGGCGGCGAGCCGGTGATGTGGAAGACCGGGCATTCGCTGGTGAAGGCACGCATGCGCGAACTGCAGTCGCCCCTGGGCGGCGAGATGAGCGGGCACATCTTCTTCAAGGAGCGCTGGTTCGGTTTTGACGATGGCACCTACGCCGGCGCGCGGCTGCTGGAAATCCTGTCGCGCCACGCCGACCCGAGCGCGGTGCTCAACGCACTGCCCACCAGCCACAGCACACCCGAGCTCAATGTGACCTGCGCTGAAGGCGAGCCGCATGCGCTGGTGGCAAGGCTGGTGGATGAGGCGCGCTTTGATGCGCCCGCGCAGGTGTCCACCATCGACGGCCTGCGGGTGGATTGGCCCGACGGCTTTGGCCTGATTCGCGCGTCCAACACCACGCCGGTGCTGGTGCTGCGCTTTGAGGGCCACACCGCGCAGGCGCTGGCGCGTGTCGAAGCCGAGATGCTGCAACTGCTGCGGCGGGTGAAGCCCGACGCCCACCCCAGCGCGGCGGCGCACTGAGCCC
>JACCDP010919310.1_pt1 | contig 17193 bp, 10 predicted proteins | sample 7445841 | NCBI WGS metagenome assembly JACCDP01 (sample SAMN15323441, study PRJNA562643) | freshwater metagenome | isolation source: river surface water | place: USA:Blue River Watershed | collected 2017-08-17 | reverse complement strand
TGGGTTTCCGGGACCCGCCGCAGCAGCCGCGCCGAAGACACCTTCTACATGGCGCTCGAATACCTCGCCTACGATGCGTCGGTACCCGGCACTGATGTCGATGCGATCGCGAAGGATTTTCACGCCACCGATCAGGACCTGATGATCATGCGCTCGGGTTGGACGGCAGGCTCGCTCGTGGCCGCCTTCAAGGCCGGTGTGCTCGGCGGCCGCGGCAACTTCGAGCGGCTCCGGACGGGGGGCGCGCCGGGCGGAAGCCTCAACATCAGCCACGACCACATGGACGATCTCGGGCTCTGGCTCTACGGCGACGGCGAGTGGCTGCTCCCGGAATGCGTCGGCTACAACATCGGCCGCACGAGCGGGCCCAAGGCGTGGATGACCGAATTCCAGAACGCGCTGCTCATCGACGGCGTGGGGGAGCTCGGCGACGACAAGGGCGATGAGGACAACGGCCTCGCGCACCCCTGGTTCTTCGGGCGTCGCGCGTCGCTGACCCGTGTTGCCTCGACAGCGAACTACGCCTTCTCGCGCGCCGACGGCGCGGCGCTCTTCTCGTCCTCGCTCGGCGTCGAGTCGCTGGAACGAACCGTCGCCATGGCGCGCGAGGGCTGGATGGTGCTCGCAGACGATCTGTCCTTCGCCACGCCACGCACGCCCGAGCAGCTTTTTCACGCCATGGACAGCGCCTCGACCTCCAGCGGCTGGATTCGCGCCAATTCGCACAACGACCGGGCCCTGGGCATTCGTGTCGTCAGCCCTCCGGTCTTCGCCGCCAGCATCACGTCGCAGACCGCCGACAAGCTGACCAAGCAGTTCGAGCCCGACGGCAGCGTCTCGCTCATCCGCGTGCGGCCCACGGCGCCGGCGACCGAGGCGCACTTCCTCGAACTTCTGTGGCCGACCCGCGGCGCTTCGTGGGGCCAGAGGCCGACGGTCACTCCACTCGACGATGCGCATCCGGAGCGCGGTTTCGTCCTTCCGCTGCAGAGCGGCCGTGAGGTCTGGGTTACGCCAGGCGCACCGGCCGGCGACGGTTACCGCACCGACGCGCCCATGGGCGTCGTTCGCGAAGACGGTTCGGGAGCGCTCGTTCGCGCGGCAGTGTTGGGCGCCGGGCGCATCGAACGCGGAGGTCAGCCGATCCTGATGGCACCGTCGGGCACCGCCGCGCTTGAGGTCTCGTATGACGGGGCGTTCGCGCGGTTGTCGGGAACGGTGATGCCGGGGGCCGCGTTCGTCGCCGGTGCTGTCTCGGAGGTCGTGCAGGACGGCCGGCCGCTTTCCTGGAATCGCGAGGGCGAGTGGATCGTGATCGCGTCTCCTGCGGCGGTTCCCGACGCAGGTGCACCCATCGAGGACCCACCGGATGCGTCGCTCGATGGTGCCGATGCGGGTGCGACGACGGTCGACGGGGGCGGTGCCGGACGGTTGCCTCACCCGCTCGTCGCGCTCATCGACATGCGTCGCAAGCGCCGGCCGGGCCCACAGTCGTCCGCGAACTCGGAGGCCATCGTCTCGGCGGTGGAGGCGAGCGGCTGCCGCTGTTCATCGGTGGGCTGGGACGCTGGGACGTTGTTCGTCCTCGTGGGCGCACTGCGTCGCAGGCGTCAGAAGGCGCGCTGCACGAACCAGTAGACGGCGAGGCCGAAGATGCCCAGCGAGGCCGATGGAATGGCCCTCGGAAGAAACCACGGCTGCTTCATCGCGCGCGTGACGAGGGGCCAGGCCACCACAATGACGGCGAGCTGCCCCGCCTCGACGCCGACGTTGAACATCCCCAGCGCCAGCACCTTCGCATCGGAGGGAAGTCCGATTTCACTGAGTGCGCCAGAAAACCCGAAGCCGTGGACGAGGCCGAAGGCGAAGGTGACGAGCCACCGCCAGCGCAGCGCCAGCGGCTCCGGACGCCCCTCGAGCGCTGCTCGGGCTCCAAGGTGGTTCTCGACCGCGACGTAGGCGATCGAGAGCGCGATCAGGCTCTCGACGACGCGCGACGGCACCGGGGGTACGCCGCCCAGGGCCGCTGCGGAGAGCGTCACGCTGTGGGCCACCGTGAACGACGTCGCGATGCCGACGATGCGGCGCAGGCTTCCGCCCATCAGCAGCAGGGTCAGCAGGAACAGCAGGTGGTCATAGCCCGTGGCGATGTGCTCGAGGCCCAGCAGGGCAAACCGCTTCGCCACCGCTCCGGCACCCGCTGACAGAGAAAGCTCCGCGCCGCTCGACTCGTCGTTCAGGAGCGCGCTGACGCTCTGTTCGCCGCGCCGGGCCTGAACGAACAGTGCCTGTCCGTCGCCGAGGCTCTGTGCGAGGCGGCTCGCGACGAACCATCGATCGGCAGGGGCGGGGCAGCGCCAGGTCGTGTGCAAGGTGACGACCTGGTCATTTCTAAGCGTCGCCGTGCCCTTGCCGGCCGTGCAGACCGCTGAGGGGGTCGCGATGCGCACCGCGCCGGCCAGCCAGTCGCCGAGAAGCTCTTCCGACGCCGCGATGTCGGTCGCCTCGATCTCCCCGTTCCGATTCGCGTCGACGCCGAGCTTTCGGGCGAGGTCCGGTGCCGGAACGTCGAACGTGCCCTTGAGCTGTTCGCCTTCGACGGACAAATCCAAGAAGGCAAGGCCGGTCTGGTGGGCCTCTGCGGGAGGGGCTTCAAGCGATGCGACGCAAGCCGCCGCGACCGCGACCCATGCGGCCTGGCGCGATTGTGTCGGATGTGCGACGGCGTGTTCCCTGTCGCGGACCGCTGGGCCGTTCTTTTTCATCTCTGAACCGTGGCCTCTCGGGCGGGGCGTTGACGCCGCTTCTGAACGTGCACATCTTGCCGTGCCTTTTCGCGACGATGAAGTGGCGTTCGGGCCGCTGCTGGAGTGGTGATGCCGCTGGGTCCGTGGAGCCATGCCCGCCTGTTCGATGGTGAGGGGCGACTATTTGCCACCGCCTCGCCCGAAGGTGCCACTGCGGAAACCGTCGAGTTGCCGCTCCCTGGCGGTGGCCGGCTGGAGCTCGAAGCACAATCCCGGGCGCCCATGTGGAGCTCCTTCACCCACGCGCTGGCGCATGAGTTCCGAAGTCCGCTCAACGCCCTCGCGATCTACGCCGATCTGCTGTCGACCGCCTCCGGAGATGTCCCCGGTGCCGAAAACCGGAAGCGTCTCGCGAACAGGGCGCACGAGCAGGTGATGCGCCTCGAGGCGCTTCTGGTGCTGTTCGAGCGGCTGTGGGCAGCCTCCTCGAGGGGGCCGGCGAACCTCTCCGTGCTGGTGCAGGACGTTGCGTCGCTCGCTGAGTTGCTGGGCCGCAGCCGCAATCTCGCGTTCCGGACCGCGCCGTTGCCCGAACTGTGGGCACGCGAATCGCCCACGCGAATCGCCGAGCGTCTCCTTACCATTTGCGACCTGCTCGCCCGGACGTCCTCCGACGGGTCCGTGCTGATGTCGCTCGAACGGCACGGCGAGGAGAACGTCCTCGCATTAAGGCTCTCGGGAGAGGGCGCCGAGGCCGCGTGCCGCCGCTGTGTCGACGTGGGGCTCGCAGACTCGCCAGCCGCCGCGCAGCTGCTCGTCCGCTTCCACGCTGCACCCGCTCCGCTCGAGGAAGGAGGAGCCACATGACCGGAATCCTGATCGTCGACGACGACCGCGCGAACCGAGAGTCCCTCTCCGAGATGGTCTCCGCCTGGGGATACGACGTTCGAACCGCCGACGGTGCGTCCGCCGCACTGCGCCTGCTCGAGACCGAGCCGCCCGATGCCGTCGTCTGCGACCTCGTCATGCCGGGCATGGGCGGTATCGAGGTGCTGCGCAGGATGCGCGCCGACCAGCTCGACGTGCCCACCATCATCCTGACCGGCAAGGGCAGCGTGGACGGCGCAGTCGAGGCGCTTCGCGAAGGCGCGTTTCATTTCATCCAGAAGCCGGTGGAGCCGGCGCTGCTCCGGCTGACGCTCCGCTCGGCGCTCGATTCGAACCGGACGCGTCAGGAGGTGTCGCACCTGCGGCGCCGGGTCCGCGAGCAGCAGGGTCACGAATTTCTGGGGCAGTCGCGCGCCATGCGCGAAGTCTTCGGCCTCATCGCGCGGGTCGCACCTGCCAAGGCCTCGGTCGTCGTCACCGGCGAGTCGGGCACCGGCAAAGAAATGGTCGCGCGCGCGATCCACCAGTCGAGCCCCCGCCGCGACAAGCCCTTCGTCGCCATCAACTGCTCGGCCATTCCACCCAGCCTCATCGAGAGCGAGATCTTCGGCTACGAGCGCGGCGCCTTCACCGGCGCCGATCAGCGCCGCGCCGGCTGCTTCGAGCTGGCCGACGGCGGCACGCTGTTTCTCGACGAGATCGGCGAACTGCCGGTCGAGCTGCAGGCCAAGTTCCTGCGCGTGCTGGAGGACGAGAGGCTGCGCCGGCTGGGGGGCAAGCAGGAGATCTCGATCGATGTGCGAGTGGTCGCCGCGACGAACCGCGAGTTGAAGGAGCAGATTCGCACCGGCCGATTTCGAGAAGATCTGTACTTCCGGCTCAACGTCTTTCACATCCCGCTGCCGCCCCTTCGCGAACGCCCCGAGGATGTGCCGGCGCTGTTCGAGCACTTCGTCGGACGCTTCGCGCGCGAGGCGGGCAAGCGGATCCGTGTCATTGCGCCAGAGGTCAACCGCAGACTCGCGGCCTACCGATGGCCGGGCAACGTCCGCGAGCTGCGCAACTGCGCCGAGCGGGCCGTGCTGCTGTGCGACGGCGAAGTCCTCTCGGAAGGCCTGCTGCCGCCCGATCTGATGTCGGTGGAAGGCAGCGAGACCGCGCTGAGACTGCCGCTCGATCTGCCGCTGCGCGAGGTCGACCGCGCCTACATCGAGGCGATGCTGACGCGCCACGGCGGCAACAAGGCGAAGACCGCCTCGCTGCTGCGGATCAGCGAGAAGACGCTCTACAACAAGCTCCACCGCTACGCGGAAGACGATCTCGGCCACGAGGAGCGGTCCGGAATCGCGGCGTTGGATCCGCGCCTCTAGGCCGTCCGGAGCGCAGGCTGCGTCGCCGCCTCGTGCGCCCGGACAGCCCGCTCGACCCGCCAAACGAGCAGCGGGAAAAGCAGGTGGAGTCCGATGAAGGCGAGCGCCACCGTGCGCATGCCGCCCACCTTGCCGTCGGGCAGATCGGTGAGCAGCGCGCTCGACATCATGGCCCCCAGCGTCGTCGCGAGATGGTTCGTCGCCGACTGGATCGACTGGAACCGGGCGCGCTCGTCGGGGCGCGGCACCTTCGTCGCCAGCGTGTTGAACGAGACGTTCCGGAACGCCATGCCGAAGAAGAAGACCATGTAGACGGCCAGCACCGGTACGAGCGGTCTCGGCAGGGCGAACGAGGTGTAGACCGTCGGCACCAGAACCACGGTCGCGACGAGCGCAGCGACGATGCTGCCGTATCGGTCGATGACGCGGCCGACGACGAAGCGCGACAGGGTCCAGCTGATGAGGCCGCCGGCCAGGTAGAGCTGCCACATGTCGTCGCGCGGGAAGTCGAGGTTGCGCTGCAGATGGGTCGGCAGGTTCGGGATCAGCACGAAGCCGCCGGCCATGGCGACGCCGGTCATCAGGAAGCTCTCGACGACCGTCTGCCGCCGGAACAGCTCGAGGAAGCCCGTCATCGTCACGGGCGCCTGACTGCTCAGGTGGCCGCGCATCGTCGGCAGGAACCGCATCGCCGCAAAGAGCACCGGCAGGCCCAGCGCGCCGATGGCAAAGAACGGTGTCCGCCAACCGCCGTGCGACGCGAGCCACAGCCCCGCTGGCACCCCGAAGATCGAGGCGATGGCGAACGCGCTCATCACTTCGCTCACCGCCCGCCCGCGCCGCTCGGTGGGAATGATGTCCGCGATGATGGCGAACGAGAGGCTTGTCGCAGGCCCGCCGAACAGGCCCGCCAGCACGCGCGCGAAGAGGAGGCTCTTCATCCCCACCGCGAAGCCGCCCGCCGCCGTGCCGAGCACGAGTCCCGCCAGCGCGACCTTCAGCGCCGCCTTCCGGTCGAAGCGGTCGAGGAAGAAGGCGCCCGCGAGGCCCGAAATCGCGGCGGCGGCGGTGTAGGCGCCCGCCACCACGCCCACGTGGCTGCTCGCGATACCGAGGCCGGTCGCGAAGAACGGCCCCATCGGCATCACCATCATGAAGTCGAGGATGTTGATGAACTGCACCGCCATGAGCAGGTGAATCACCCGGCGTTCCTCAGCGGTCTTGAGCACGTCTCGTCCTCCGTCTGCCTGCCGGGCGCTGCGGGCGCGGGCGAGTCCGGGCGTTGATAGGCCGGCTCCTCCGGCGGGGCAAGCGTGTGACGAAACCGAGACAAACACCCGGAGCGCTGCGGTAACTCCCGCTGCGTGGCTTGCCGTGGCACCAGCCTGTTCGCCGCCCTCGTCGTCTGCGCCGCACACGCGCTCGCCGAGGAGGCGCCGCCGTCACCGGAAGAGGCGCAGGAGAGGGTCCGCGAGCCGGCCCCCGTCACCATCGTCGTCACCGGAACACGCACGCCTCGCCGAGCCACCGAGGATCCCATCGGCACCGAGGTGGTGGGGGCCCGCGAACTCCAGCAGCGCAACGTCCGGGACGCGAGCCGCGCCCTCGACGCCGAGCCCGGCATTCAGGTGGAGCGGTCGTTCCGCGGCAGCTCGGTGCAGGTGCGCGGCCTCGAGTCGAAGTACCTGCGGGTGCTCGTCGACGGCATGCCGGTCGTCGGGCAGGTGAACGACGTCATCGATCTGCGACGATATTCAATGGATGGCATTGAACGTATCGAGGTCGTGCGCGGCGCCGCCAGCGCGCTTTACGGCTCGGACGCCCTCGCTGGCGTGATGAACCTGATCAGCCGCCGTCCGCGCAAGGCGGTCGAAGGGTCGGGGTTCGTCCAGTACGGGCAGCTCAACAGCTCGGCCGCGGGGCTGTATGCCGGCACGAAGCGCGGCAGCCTGGGCGCCACGCTCGCGCTCAACTGGTTCGGCAACGACAGCTACGACCTGACGCCCGGGAACGAGGACCTGTCGACCAACGGCGACGCCCGCCGCGCGGCCACCGGTACGGCACGCCTCTTCTGGAAGCCGCGGGAATCGCTCGACGTCATGGGCTTCCTGCGGGCCGGCTACTTCGACACGCGCGGCGTCGACCTGCAGCCGCCTCGGGCCCTCTGGAACCGGCGCGTCGGCGAGGTCGAGCTCGCCGCAGGCGCCACCATCGGCTGGCATCCGTCCGAGCGCACGCGCGTCATGGCGCTGCTGCAGGGCAACCGCTTCGGCCGTTCGTTCTGGCGCGAGCAGCGTCAAGGCCCGGGACTCGACGACCAGCGGTCGCAGGAGCTGCTCTTTCGCGGCGAGGCGCAGGTCGACACGCGCGTGCGCGACGCGTTCACGATCGCAGGGGGCGCCGGCGGCCAGCGCGCGCAGCTCGACAGCCCGCGAATCACCGGCGGCGCGGCGACGACCCTCACCGGCTGGGGGTACCTGCAGGCCGAGCTGTCGAAGCCCGGGCTTGGGGAGCTGGTGCTCGGCGGCCGGCTCGATCTCGATCGCGACTTCGGCACCCACCTCACGCCCCGCATTGCCGCGCGGCTCTCGCTGTCCCCCATGCTGACGGGCCTGTCGGTTCGGGCGAGCTATGGGCAGGGCTTTCGTGCGCCTTCGCTCGGTGAGCGCTACCTCGACTTCAAGAACGGCGCGGCGAACTACGTCGTCCGAGGGAACGCCGGCCTGCGGCCCGAGGTCTCGAACGCGCTGCAGGCCGGGCTCGAATGGAGCCCTCCCGCGTCATCCATGGGCCGCCTTCTGCCGACGGTGCGGCTCACGGTCCACACCAACGCCCTCGAGGGCCTCATTCAGCCGGTCGACCCCTCGGGCACGCAGACTTACTTCCAATATCAGAATTACTCGACGGCGACGCTGCGGGGCCTCGAGCTGATGGCGCGTCTGTCGGTCGATCGCTGGCTTACCGTCGATGCCGGCGGCGCCTTGCTTGATGCCCAAGGGACGCTCGACGGCGTCACTCGGCGGCTGCCGGGGCGCGCGCGCTACCAGCTGACGGGCATGGTCATTGCCGTGCCCGCAGAGTGGGGGACCGAGCTGACGTTGCGTGGCCAGTGGCAGGGCGGGCGCTCTCCGCTCGACCCGGAGGCCCAGGGCGACGCGCCGAACCTGCTCCTCGTCGATGCGCGGGTGGCCCAGCGGCTCCACCGCTTCTCGACGGGCACCGAACTGCAGCTCTACCTGTCGGCCGAGAACCTGCTGAACGCCACCGACATCACCTTCCTCACGCTGCCCGGCCGCCTTGTTCTCGGCGGTCTGCAGGCCCGCCTCTGACGTCCCCTCAAAGGAGTTCGTCCATGTTCCGCCGCTTCCGCCTGACCGCCGCCCTCGCCCTCGTCGCGACCACGCTCCTCGGCTGTCCGGACGACCCGACCGAGTCGCACGATCTCGGCTGGATCAAGAACTCGGAGAACGCGAGCGCGCTGGAGGTGGACGCGACGAGCGAGAGCGACTGGACCTACGTCTCGTTCGAGAAGGGCGTCGTGGCGAGGCCCACGGTACCGGAGGAGTCGCTCGACTGGGACATCGCCTTCCAGCGCTACAACGTGAAGACGAACGGCGGCACGAGCGGCAAGGGGCAGGGGGCGGCCTCCGAGCTGGGCGATCAGGAGCTCGAGACCACCACCACCGCGCAGGTCTCCAACTGGACCGTCGACGCAGTCATCGAGGACGCGCGCACCGACGAGCTGCGCTCCATGAACGGCGTGCTGTCGGGCTGGTACGCGTACCACTTCTTCAAGCACGAGCTGGTCAGCAAGTACAAGCTCTACGCGGTTCGCTCGGCCGACGGCCGCACGGCGCTGTTCAAGATCCACTCGTACTACGACGACGCCGGAACCGCGGGAAAGATGACCGTCATCTTCCGTTTCCCGGTGGGCGCGGAGCAGGTCGAGCCGGGCACCGATGGCGGCAGCACCGATGGCGGCAGCACCGACGGCGGGAGCACCGACGGCGGGAGCACCGAGCCGCTCGCCGACGTGATCACCCAGAAGGACGGCGTCGTCTTCGGCGAGACCAACCTCGACGCGCGCGGTGCGAAGACCTGGGCCCGATTCGGCACCACCTCTCTCGAGCGCCTCACAGAACTGCCCGCGGACGGTGCGTGGGACCTCTCCTTCAACGATTGGCTGCTCCAGACCAACTCAGGCACCAGTGCATCCGGGCAGGGCGGCGCGCAGCTCGCCGGCACCAGCTTCGACGAGGCCAGGCTTGCTCCCGAGTCGGGCTGGAAGGTCGACGACGTCGAGCGCATCGGCTTCGGCAGCACGCAGCGCGACGAGTCGACCAACGCCGCGCTGGCCGGCTGGTTCACCGTCGACACCACCGGCTCAGGCCAGTCGATCGCGCCTCAGGGACAGGTCGCGTGGCTGCGCACCCACGACGGCAAGTACGCCAAGCTGCAGATTCTCGGCTACTACCACCCGACCGGCGAAGAGGCGATCTACCGGCTCCGCTGGGCCTATCGCCCCGACGGTGGCCGGCAGTTCTGAGCCGTCGCTCACTTTTTCCAGACCAGCTTCCACGGGTGGCGCTTGAGGTCGTCGAGCAGGTCGCGGAGCTCTTGGTAGACCTTCGGATCCTTCACGACCATGCCGGCCGTGCCCTCGCCGCGCTGGATGCCGGCGAGCAGCTGGTCCGCGTTAGAGGAGACCTTGTTCAGCGTCTCGGCGAGAGCGTCGTACTTCGCGAGCGTCGCCTTCAGCCTGGTCACGTCCTCTGCCGTCAGCGCCCCCGAAGTCTGCTCCAGGTGGGTCACCAGCGCCTTCGTTTCCGCCAGCACGCCCGGTAGTTCGGTGCGGGCGAGGTGGGCCGTCGCAGAAAGATCATCGAGCAGGGCGCGGGTCTGCGGAGAGGAGAGCAGCGCGTCGGCGGAGCGGACGACCCGCTTCATGTCGCGCATCGCGGTGCGCGCGTCTGAGACCGTCGCCCGGCCGTCGTCCAGCATCGCGAGCACGTTGCGCAGACCGCCGGCGACCTCGCTCCGGTTCTCTCCGACGGCTCCGTTGAGCAGACCCACGAAATTGCCCACCTCCACGAGAAAGTTGCGCAGAGCGTCGTCCGTTTCGGTGTCCTCGAAGAAGCGGGAGACGCGCGCGAAGAGAAGATCCAGCCTCGGTGAGTCGATGCCGCGCAGCGCCTCGCCGGGCCCGAGCGCGCGGCCCCTGCCCGGCATCAGCTCGACGTAGGTCTCGCCCAACGCTCCCTGCGGCGCGATGGAGGCCGTCGAGTCGACGCGAACGGCGGACAGCACGGCGCGGTCGATGTCCGCCGAGACGCGGACCGGCAGCGGATGTCCGGAGGCGTCGGTCGCCTCGGGCCGAAGCGTGACCGAAGTGACGCGCCCGACCTTCACGCCCGCCATTTTCACGAGGGCTCCTTCGGGCAGTCCTCCGACGTAGGCGTAGTCGATGAGCAGCGTGCCGCTCGAACCTCCGCGCGCGCCGGTGAAGGCGAAGAGGAGCGAGGCGCCCAGACCCAGCGCCAGCAGCATGAATGCACCGACCTTCAGCTCGAGCCGTCGATTCTCCATCGCGCGGGACCATAGCCCACACGGGGCTGGGCGTTCGCCCGGAACTGCCGCATTCTCCCCGGTTATGACGACCCAAGAGCAGCCGACTCCGAAGTCCGGCGCAGCAGCCCTCCGGATGCTGGTCGGCGAGGCCGCGCGCGGCGGGGCCACCGGTGAACGACTCGTCAACGCGATGTCCGACGGAGTCGACGCGATCGTCCGAACGGCTTTCGCCGAGGCGTTCTCAGCCGAACCTTGGGAGGGCGTGTCGCTCCTTGCTCTTGGTGGATACGGACGCCGTGAACTGGCGCCATACAGCGACGTCGACCTGATGCTGCTCGTTCCGCCGGGCGACGAGGCCCGCGCCGAGCGGTTTGCCCGAAGGCTGTTCACGCCGCTGTGGGATCTGGGCCTCGAGCCGGGAACCTCGGTCCGCACCGAGGCGCAGACGCTCGAGTTCGTCTCCTCCGAGCAGACCGCCGCCACCGCGCTGCTCGATGCACGGAGCCTGTGCGGCAGCGAGGAAGCCGCCCACACGCTGCTCTCCCAGTGGCGTCAGCGCCTCGTCGGCGAGCGGCTCGAGTGGTTCATCCGCGAGAAGCGAAACGAGCGCGACGCCCGCCGCGAGCGGTTCGGCGGCTCCGTCTACCTCCTCGAGCCGAACCTCAAGATGGGGGTCGGCGGCCTGCGCGATCTCGCCGCTGGCTTGTGGGTGGCAGGCGCCCGTCACGGCATCGACGGCCTCTCGGGCGTCGCTCATCTGGGGCTCCTTCCGCGCAGGCAGATCGACCGGCTGCGAGAGGCTCGCGAGCGGCTCTTCCGCCTGCGCTGCGAGCTGCACCTGCTCTCGAGGCGGCGGGACGACCGGTTGACCTTCGCGGCCCAGGAGCAGCTCGCGAGGCGGCTCGGCTATCTCGACACGCCGGAGAGCCTCGCCGTCGAGCAGCTGATGCGCGACTACTACCTCGCTGCGCAGAGCATCGATCAGGCCTCGGAGGCCCTTCTGGAGCGGTGCGCGGAGGCCCCGGGGCGTATCGGGCGCCGTCCCGTCCGCGTCATCGACGACCGGTTCGAGCTGTTCGACGGCCGCGTCACGTTCCGCGACACCCTCGACGTCGCCGCGCATCCCGAGGCCTGGGTCGAGCTGTTCGTCGTCGCGGAGGGGCAGGGGGCGCCGGTCTCCCCGGTCGCGCGGGATCTCGTCATCCAGCTGGTCGAGCAGCAGGGCGCGGTGATGGTGGCGTCGGGGCGGCCGCTGGAGGCTTTCCTGCGCTACCTGGAGCGACCGGGTGCGGTCGGCACGGCGCTGCGGGGCCTGTACGAGACCGGCCTTCTGGGGTCGCTCTTTCCGGAGTTCGCGCGGCTGCGGGCGCAGGTGCAGCACGACGTCTATCACGTGTTCACCGTCGACACGCACACCCTGTTCGCCCTACAGAAGTGTCTTCGCCTTCGGGCGGGGATTCACGCGGCGGAGCAGCCGATCTTCACGCGGATCGCGCAGGCGCTGCCCCGGCCTCTCGCGGTGCTCCTCGGCGTCTTCTTTCACGATCTCGGCAAGGGGCTCGGCGGCGACCACGCGACGCGCGGCGAGGCGATCGTCCGTCAGTTCGGTGCGCGTGCGGAGGGGTTGGATGCATCGATCATCGACGACGCCGCGTTCCTGGTGCGCGAGCACCTGGAGCTGTCGCAGGTGGCCTTCCGGCGCGACCTTTCGGACCCGCAGCTCATCGCCAGCGTCGCGGCGCTCGTCGGGACGCGCGAGCGGCTCGACATGCTCTACCTGCTCACCTACGTCGACATCTCGAGCGTCGGCCCCGAGACGTGGAACGACTGGCGCTCCCGCCTGCTCGAAGAGTTGTACGAGAAGGTGCGCGACCACCTCGACGCCCCGATGCCGTCCGGACTGCTTCGCACGCGGACCGCTGCGGCCGAGGCGGGGGCGGCGGCGCTGCTCGCGGCGAACCCGCGCTCTCCGGAGTTCGAGCGCTTCGCGTCTCTGCTGCCCGAGCGTCACCTCGCGACCGTGCCGACCGGGCTTGCCCTGCAGCAGTTCGAGGTCTGGCAGAAATCGCAAGGGAAACCGGTCTTCGGCGCGCTGGTGCCGCGGCCGCGAACGGCCGATGCCGGCGAGCTGGTGATCCTCGCAGACGACCGTCCGGGCCTGCTCGCCGCGATTGCCGGCACGCTCGCCGCCCACAGCATCGACATCCTCGCGGCGGAGCTGTTCACGCTCGCCGATTCTCGTGTGCTGGACACGTTCACTGTGAGAGAGCCTGGCGGTCTGCCTCCGGCCGCATCGCGGGTCGCCCAGGCCCTCGCCGATCTCGAGCGCGTGCTGTCCGGCGCCGAGCGCGTCGATGCGCTCTGGGCCCGCCGACACGGCTCCCGCGCGCGCCTTGTGCCGGGGCCAGCGGTGCCCACGAAGGTCCGGTTCGATCTCGCCGCGGCGCGTGACGCCACCGTCGTCGACGTCTACACGCAAGACCGGCTCGGCCTGCTCCACGACATCGCCGCAGCGATCCATTCGGCGGGGGCGACGATCGTCCTCGCGCGCGTGGCCACGGAAGGAAACCGCGCCACCGACGCCTTCTACCTGCAGGACGCCGACGGCCGGAAGATCACGAGCGCCGTCACCCTTGCGGGCCTCGAGAGCGCTCTGCGCGACGCCCTTTCCTGAACAGCGCGCCCAGCCGCCCGTTGCGCGCGCCGCCGTCGTCGCGGTCGCCCAGCAGGGCGAGAAACCGCCTCGCCCAGCCGTGAACATCGCTCTGGAGCACGCCGTTGCGCAGCGCCTTCATGCGCCGCTCCTGCTCGATGCGATCCGCCGTCAATGCAGCGTGCAGCGCTTCCGCGATGGCATCGGGGTCGAACGGATTGACGACGTAGGCGTCCGGAAGCTCCTCCACCGCGCCCGCGAACTCCGACAGCACCAGCGCCCCACCCAGGTCTCCCCGCGTCGCGACGAACTCCTTCGCGACGAGGTTCAGGCCGTCGCGCAGCGGCGTCACCAGCGCCACGTCCGCGGCCCGGTACCAGGCGGCCAGTTCGTCGGGAGGAAAGCTGCGCGACACGTAGCGGACGGGGCTCCAGGCGACGTCGCCGAACCTGCCTTCCAAGCGGCCGACCGCTTCGTCCACCTGCTGCTTGAGCACCCGGTACTCGTCGACGCGTTCGCGTGATGGCACGGCGATCTGCAGCAGCGTGACGCGCCCCCGGTGCTCGGGGTGGCGCTCGAGGAGCCGATGGAGCCCCCCCAGCCGCTCGAGTATCCCCTTCGAATAGTCGAGACGGTCGACCCCGAGAATCAGCTTGGTCTCTCCGAGGCCCCGTCGCAGCCGCTGCGCGCGCGCGAGCGTCCGCGCCTCCGAGCCCCACGCCAGATGCGCCCTCACGTCGACGCCGATCGGCGCCACCACCGTTCGGGTTCTCCGGCCGTCGCGGACGACCGTCCCGTCCTTCTCGACAGTCGCGCCGAGGATCCGCCGGGCCGCGTCCACGAACGCCTCGCGGTAGGCGGCCGTGTGAAAGCCGACGACGCTCGCCCCGAGCATGCCCTCCAGCACCTCCGCGCGCGTCGGCAGGATTCGGAACACCTCGAAACCGGGGAAGGGAATGTGGAGGAACAGGCCCACGGGCGCGTGCGGCCGCTGCTCGCGCACGAGCCTCGGAACGAGGAGCAGGTGGTAGTCGTGCACCCATGCGACGGCCCGCGGCGCGTCGTCCAGCGCATGCACCACCTTCTCGGCGAAGCGCGCATTCACACGCGCATAGTCCTGCCACGCCGCCGGTTGATGGGACATGCGGCCGGGGAAGTAGTGGAACAGCGGCCAGAGAACCTTGTTCGCGTAGCCGACGTAGTATGACTCCAGTTCACGCGGGGAGACATGGACCGGCGTCACCCGGTAGCGCCTGTCCTGAGGACCTCCCGCACCGGCCGACGGGTCGGTCGACGCGCAGAGCCAGCGCCCGCCCAGCTCCTCCAGCACTGCATCCAGAGCGCTCACCAGGCCGCCCGTCGTGCGGACCCAGGCCTCGCGCCGGCCCATGCGGCGCAGCACGTACGGCTCACGGTGGGAGACGCAGATCACGGGCCGTCCACCTGGCGGCGAGGCGCGGCGATGTGCGACCGCCACCTCGTCCGAGGCGTCGCCCGTGCCCTTCCGATCGGTCAAGCGCTGCACAAGAGTGACGCTGGCCACCGCTGGCCCGGGCGGCAAGCTCCACGCTCTCCACACGCCGGTCAGGGCAGGCGAAGAATCACCTCGAGATAGGCGCGATCGCCATCGGCCCAGACCGCGGGACCCTGTCCATCCAGCTCGGCGCGCTCCTCGAACATCCTTGCCCCGCCGGGGTTCATGATGAGGCCCGGCACGTCACCCGAGTTGTGGAACTCGTCGACGCCCAACTCCTGCGCGAGCCCCAGCGAGTGGCCCAGCTCGTGCGTCACCGTGTTGCCGGCGAGGTTGCCCAGCACGCGCACCGCCTCGAGCAGCGCCTCACGCCGAGGCCCGCCGGCGAGCTCCTCCGCTTTCGCCTCGCTCCCGCCGAGCAGGGGCGCAAACGGCCCGAAGACAGCGTCGAAACGCGACGTCTTGAGCGGGAACTGGCTGCCGTCCCTGCAGGCCTTGTAGACGGGGATGCCGTTCTCGAGCTTGCGGCAGACGTTCGGCGAAAAGCGGAGGAACGAGGCGATGAAGACGCCGCCGTAGGCGTAGGCGCCGGCCTCGAGCTGGCCGGGGTTCGTGCCCCCGACGTAGTCGTTGAGCCGAAGGTTGCCCACGTCCTTGCCGTCGGTGTTGTCGAGGCCGAACAGGTCGGCGTCGTTCGGGTCGTCGCCCGTCAGCTCCAGCGTCGTGAACTGCTCGAAATCGGCCGGCGTCTCGGTGCGGACCTCGATGTTGAACCCCGCGTAGTCGCGCTGCACCACCTCGCGGATCCGCTCCCGGAGCGGCGCCTCGACGTTGCGCAGGCCGAAGAGCCGCAGCGCCTCCGTGAACTGTGGCGTGAACTTGAGCAGCACCAGCTGCCTGGTCGGCAGCACGTCGAAGGTGCCCGTGCGCACGGCGCCGGCGTGGCGCGCATCGCCATGGACCAGCACCGGCGTCATCGTGCCCGAGAACCGGCCGGGCTCGGCGCCGAGACCTTCGAGCGCGCCGCCCACCACCTTCGGGTGCAACACCAGCCACGCGCGGTCGGACGACAGCACCTTCAGCGGCAGCTCCGCCTCGAACGGGCGCGTCTCGCCGCCCTCGCGCGTGAAGCTGCCGGCGAAGCGCAGGAGCATCGAGAAGTCGCCGCGCGCGTTGGCGTAAAGGCCGCGGCCACCCAGCGGCAGCCGCTGCTCCCGCGACGCTTCGCCGCCGCCCATCGAGACGATCGAGGAGGGCAGCACGAGCCACGAGACCTCGAGCGGACGCCCCTCCACCAGCGCGCCGGAACGGTGCCGGTTGCGCGGGGTCAGCGTCCCCTCGAACGCGCCGGTCCTCAGCCCGAAGGGCTTGTCCAGATGCAGGTAGGCGGCCGCATCGCGCGAGCTCACCGAGACATCGAGCAGCGTCTCCGGCACCGTCTCCGCCGTGCCGCCGTCCGGCCTGAACCGCCCCGACAGCGCCACCTCGGTCACGCCCTCCGCGCCGCCCAGCAGCAGCCGAGAAGACTCCAATGTCAGAGTATCGCCGAAATAGAGTATTTCGGTCGAGGCACGGCGCAGCGCGGGCTCCAGCGTCTCTGCCAGCTCCAGCGAGGCGGCAAGTCCCGACGTCGTGCTGCGTCCATCGCGCGTCACGTCGACCTCGAGCCGTCCGGTGAAGCTTCCGGGGCCACCCGACGCCTCCAGGAGCCCCGGTCCGATCTCCGCGAACAGCAGCGTCCCGCTGTCCAGCGTGGGCGCCAGCGTCAGGTCGAGCCGGCGGTCGCCGTTCGCTCCCGTCACCGTCCCGATCAGGTGAACCGCCAGCGTGTCGGTCGAGCGGAAGTTGCTGCCGGTAATGACGAGCCGCGTCCCCGGCAGGATCGTCGCCGGCGAGAACGACTCCAGCTGCACTGTCGTCCCGAACTCGGGCGAGCCGATGCCCGCGCCGGTGCAGGAGAGCAGCGCGAGCGCGAGGACGAGCGATCGGAGCGGGCCCCTCCTCATGGCGTCGGCTGCGTCGCCGACAGCTCCACCGTCAGCGTGTAACCGCCCTGAATCAGGCTTTGACGCACGAACGGCGCCACCTCGAGGAAGTAGATGCCGGTCGACGGGAGCTGCGTGATGAGGCGCGAATAGAAGTTCCCTGCGGCCCACGGGTCGTCGTCGTTCTTGTCGACCTGCGTGCCGTTGCGCGCGAGCAGCCGCAGCACCGTGTCGCCGACCGCTCCCGAGGCCGTCGCGCCGGTGCGTGCGTGCAGCCACTGTCCGGCCTGGCCCTCGAGCGCGTAGAGATCGCGGACGTCGGTGCCCACTGCCGACGGGTTCGCGGGGTCGACCTTCAGCGTGCCGGTCAGCGTCTGCGGCAGCGGCTTGAGGCACGGCGCGGTCGAGCGCTGGTCGCTCTGCGGATCGGCGTCGCGGTTCGAGATGGTGCAGGCCGGCGCAACGCACGCCTCCGGGTCGAGCGGGAAAGGCGTTCCACAGGTGTGCG
>JACCDP010832235.1_pt1 | contig 17208 bp, 17 predicted proteins | sample 7445841 | NCBI WGS metagenome assembly JACCDP01 (sample SAMN15323441, study PRJNA562643) | freshwater metagenome | isolation source: river surface water | place: USA:Blue River Watershed | collected 2017-08-17 | reverse complement strand
ATTGTTGGAAATTCAGAAACGAAATGCACCCATTCATAATTTAGACGGGGAACGGGAAGGATCTTTGGTTGCACGTATATGGGCCGGTGCCAATGAAAACGTAAAACGCCAGCTATTAAATGAACTTGTTGATGCCAATAAAGACTATGATGGAGGTGGTATTTATTGTCCAACGGGGGTCGTAACACGCGTCCTACAGGCCACGCAGATCGAAACCCCTGAAGCAATGCCACGCACACGTGACAATCTGCGTCAAGAAATGATGAATACAGCGGCACGTGTGCGCAATGAATTGGAACAAACGGAGGAGTTTAAGACGATGGGTGATACCAGGCAGAGTGAGACATTAAAATCACGCTTAATGGAAACCTATCAGAAAGACTATGACGGGATAGTATCAAAAGATATTATTGAAGCAGAAACAAAGGAATGGATTGATGCTGTATAAATATAGCAAAAATCCAGTAAAAAAAGCCCAATTTGTCAGACAATGTATACAGCGTATTTCATAATATGATGAAACTTAGACTGTTTGTAGAACATTGTCGTCATACACAACGAATATGTTGTAAGAGGCATTACTGTGATTCTTTAAGGAATGTATACGGGTCCGCCTCAGCCTCCGCGTTGTCTACATTGTTTGCGTGTTTTTCCACGTACACATTTGGTTAGTTGTTTGCGGGATTGTTTGCGAGGTTGTTTGCGTGTTTTACGTAAGGGCATGGTGTTTATACTAGTCTATGCGATTTTAATTGATAGAAAAATTGAACTTTACAAGCAATCTTGAAATGTGTGCGACCCTCCTTCCTTCCAAACAGTAAAGTCCATTCTTTCCTTTCTCCTTTCTTTCTCCATTTCGCAAGAAAATGTCCAGCCCACAACTCATCGTAATATATGCCAATGGACTCGGTGGCAACTCCTCCTATTCATATGGCGAACTCACAAATACTTGTTTTATCGATCGCACAACCGATCGAGACATTCGTATTGACGATTGTGTTAAAGTAGATCCTAGTCCTGCCTGGAATACGTATATGCAGCGCATACTCAAGCATATTATGATTCGGCAATCCGACGGCCAATACAAGTCAATCAAAGGCCGTGTCCAGTTCCTGAATATGATTAAAATTAGAAATACAGGCTATCTTATGCCGGAAATTCAAGTCGTTGAACCGCAAGATACGCATTATAGTTTACAATGGATGTCTGATAAACCGCGTCAGCCAACCCAATGTATTGCGCCTCCAAAACCCGTAGTAGATCCGTTTGTATATATGCCTCCTGTACCAACGGTGAAACGCGTGCGTATGGCATTTCCATCGACGCCGGTATCATCGCCGACACAAACTGCCCCTACTAGCTCCGTATGTGTAACAGGGGGCGCAAAAATAAGACCAAATCTGAATCCTATTCCTGTGCCGGCGAAATCACGAGGGCGCAGCGATTCCTGTGATTCTACGCGCGCGGTTCGACTACAAGACACGCGCGGTCGCAGTGATTCCTGTGATTCGACTGCTGCGGTGCGAGAATAATTCTCATACTCTACTAAATGAACGACGGATGTAATCGCGTCTTTGAAGACGGCATAGGGTTCGAATGGGACAAGGCCTTTAACAATCCCTATAAACACGTCTTTTCATGTGCGCTCAAAACAGAAGACGGCAAATATGTAAAATTACATGTGCCCGATGATTACGATACACTTGTACGTTTTTTGGCAACACTCAAAACCTATGACGAGACAACGATGGAAGACGGTTTGCATACATGGTTAATGTATTCGCAACCGGAAAACCCAACCATCCGTTTCTTAGCCGTGAACGTCAGAAATGCGTTCGAAGTGGGAACGCTTCATAAAACGATCGCATTGGCAATCGGCGCAAACCGTATTTACGGCGCCGGCGAACTACTAAAAACCGGCGAATCCATAACCTACAATCTGGAATCTGGAAGTTTTACGAAATACTGGTTGGAATCCCGTGAAAAACGTCGCTATTGTTCGCCAGACGAACTGGAAGAAAAGATCATATCGGAATTCCAGAAACGGTTTCCAGGTATAGTGTTGATCCGCAATTATGGAACTATGATCAAAAAGTCCATGCCGGTTCTCGCGGCGGATCTGGATACATATAGCGCAGCAGGGTTTGGAGTCGAATTGTTTGATACACAGGAAGATTGTAAGAAGCCAAAGGCGGGCGGCAAATACAAACGCACATTGCGTAGTAAACGAAACGTGCGAAAGACTCGTAAAACACAAAAGTGCAAATATTAATGATAGGGTCTTGCGAATGGAGGCGATCGAATTTGTATTGCTGATATTGTTCTGCCAACAATGTGCGAGAAGACCCGGTTGTGTTATTATTAATTTCTATGAAACATGTAGAGATATGGCCGAAGCACCAACACATACGTATAGATATAAAAATAAAGTTGTTAAAACATACCCTACGAAGCTTGAATTTATTCTTAGTAAGGATGTAACTATTACAATTCCATTTGATAGTGTCATAGGAAGTGAGAGTTTTTATGGCAGTTTCGAAGGTGTTATGTATAGGATTGTATGGGATGACCATGCAGGCAACTCTGGTGAATGTGGTATTTCTATGGATGATGGTGAAAACAATGAAGGGGTTGTGGGTGTGTTTGAGTTTTATACGAATGATCATGGGTATATTGTAACATTTAATAATGAAATATTCGTGGATGTAGCCAGCATTATTGAAGAACAAATAGTAGCACATGGAGGAGTATTTCGCGCTGACCAAGAAAATGAGCAAGAAAATGAGCAAGAAAATGAGCAAGAGCAAAATATAGTGAACTATCCAAATAATGGTCAACGGGTCAATCGCAACGTGCCAGACAATGCGACAAATGCCGTATCCTTTGCCAATATTAAGGATGGAAACAATATGGTAAATTTTCATGGTGAATTTGCGCATGGTCGTTATTACACAAAAAACACATTTAACAAAACACAACCATATATATATTCCGGTAAGAAGAGAAATCCATATACACAACAAAATATTAAACCAGAAAATATTACACGATATACTGCCAAAAAGCCTGCGGCAGGAGGCCGTAGACGCAAGACAATAAAGCGACGTGCCCATAAAAAGGGGACCTATCGTCGACGCCGTTAAAGCCCATAGCAAACAAACACTTTACAAGGATAGATGGCACATAGAGGTGGTCAAAACTGGTATTTTGACCACCTCTAGCTAGGCCATTACACATAGGCAAACCTGGTGTTTGCCTATGTGTAATGGCACAGATGATCAATTGAAATAGAATTGTTTGGTTCACAGGTTTTTTCAGGAAATGTCTTAAGGATCCGATGAACATCAAGCCATGTCTTCGCCGAGACATGCTTTTCATGCGCAACATCAGATCCAAACCAGATTGTATGAATCCCAGGAATACGCGCTTTTACATTATCGAGAACCGGTAAGCGGTCGTCGATCATAATATCACAACCGAGATATTCACAGAGTTGCGCCTTAAACATTTTATTTTTGACATAATTTTGGGTATCAAACAGATGCGCGAGATTATGCTCCGTTAACGCAGCAGAGGATTCACGTGCGCGATTTTTGCCACAGAAAGAAATAATATGGAGCGCGTGGCCTTCTGCTTTTAGGATTTGTAGGGTTTCAACCGCATAAGGCATATCAATCGCTGTATTCACGTGTTCGACGATTGGTTGGGATTCATCTTGTACAGCAGAATGGCGTGACAAGACGCCGCCGAAGTCGATACCAATTGTGAAGGGCATTATGATTAGGAAAGGAAAGGATGTATTAATCTATGAGCTACATTCTAAAGTATCAATTTTTTCAGAAATATGCCAACCATAGGCCTTACAATTTGTTAGAAAAATTGAAGATGTATCGGTAGCAAAGGAAGGCTGTTGGCCCCTGCTCTAGTTCTACGCAATTCAAGCAACCAACCTTCCTTTCCTTCCTTTCCTTTCTTCGATACAAAATGATTCCTTCCCTTTCCTCCATTTCCAATCCTTCTATTCGTACAGTAAAGGATCAAGTTACGATGTACGACCAAACCGTTAAGAGCACGGAGCGCCTTATCGGTGGCATCGACGACGCAGTCTATGAGAAGCATCGCGATGTATGGGAAGCCGTTCCTCGTGGCAATGGTGTCTATACGATCAACGATATCCCTGTGGCGCACATTGCGGGTCTTCGCAAGTTCGGATATTCCGATGCGTCCTACGGTTACAAGGATGCCGTAAAAGCCGTGGTTCTCATTGATAAGGAGAACGGCGAGTGCGCGCACGTGGGCGCATTCGTATATGGCGGCGAGCGTTATTGGATCGCTGGGTCCAAGAACGTCCATGTCCTCTTCAAGATGGGCGACTTCGCGACTGCCGAGGCCGTCTATACCGCGGATCGTTACCGGTATGCGATCAAGATTGCGCGTGTCTGGAATGCGCAGTCTGCGGCGATCCCTGCCATTCTCGACTTTCACGCGTATCTCTGTGCTACGGGGCACACTGCGTGTGGAGAGGCCATCTTGTCGGATTCTGAGCATATCGTTGCCTACGACGACAAGGATCTGATCAAGTTCTATGCGCTTTCCAAGCCAGGATCGAGCATTGACGGGCTTACGGCCGTCTGCCCTACGAGCACGCAAACTCTCTTCGCATCGTTTGGCATCCCTACTGCTGTCTTCTCTCCTGTGTACGTCTTCAACAGTCCTGAGTACATCAGCGCCCTTGAAACGGTAGCGCGTCGCACGAATAGCGAGGGTGTTGTGGCCTACGGGCTGGATGATAACTGCCGTGTCGTCTGTATGTGGAAGGAGAAGTCCTATCCCTACGTGATGGAACGTGTTGTGCGCGAGCAAGTTACGCACAATAAGACGCAGCAGCAGATTCGTAAGCGCGTCAAGCAACGCCTGGATGATCACGACGACGCTCTTCGTGCCTATTTCGTGGAATGGGAAGCCGAGCGTTTCCCGTGGCTCCTGTCCTTCGCCGCCTGGTTGAAGATCAAGGGTTACGCGCCGGTGAAAAATGCGTGGGACATCCAATCCAAGTGGCTAACGCTCCAACGCGAGTTCCTTACCGCCCCCACCAATGAAAAGGAGGAAGCGGATCGTGTTCGAGACGCGGCAATCTCCGAAGACAGCGGTATCAAGGTTGTCCAGTTCGTAGGCCTTCCTGGAAGTGGAAAGAGTACGGCTGCCCGTGGACTCTACTGGCTTCTCAAGCAGGCTGGGCACACTCCTCGTTGGCTCAATCAGGACGAGGCGGATTCCAATCGCAAGAAGTATCTGGACGCTATCAAGGCTGCCATGTCGGATTCCTCCACTAGTCATATCATTCTGGACAAGTCCAATCTTGATCCGATGAACCGCAAGGACTACGCGGATCTTGGTCTCGACGCTACTGTGATTGTAAACTATAGCCACCCTGATGGATTTGAGGCGTACAAGGATGTCTGCTTGGCACGTTTCTTGGCGCGCGGCCAAGGCCATCGTTCTCTGCGTGCGGGGGAAGTCAGCGAAGAGCGCTTCGCGACACTCTGTGCCGATATGTATTCCAAGTACCAGAAGCCAAACGGAAACGTCGTAGATGTAGATGTGCGTGATCCTCCCGTGGCTGTTCTTACGACGCTTTCCGCTTCCTTGGGGCTCGTAGAGGCGGACTGCGACAAGGCCGTCGAATTCGCGAAGGCGTACGAAGAGGCGATCAAGGCCAATGTAAAGAAGCCTACATTCTGCGGCATCGAGATCCGTGAAGGATTCGAGGCGCTCCTTTCCGCCGTTCCCGCGGAAGCTCTTGTAGGCAAGCAGTTGCGTAAGGATTACCACATTACCATGCGCTACCTTGGACAAGAGATGGATCCCGTGTACTATATGGAGCACAAGGCATTGGTGGAATCCGGTGAAATCCCCTCCTTCAAGATCACGGAAATTGTGTGGGATGACAAGATTGTCACGGCACGCGTAGAAGGCGCATTCATCTGCGCAAACAAGGTGCCTCATATCACGATCGCTATGGCGCCCAAAACGCAGGCGACATATTCGAATACACTGTTGGAAACCCAGAAATACGAATCGCATCTTGTAACCATTCCTATGGTAGGAAAGTACTACTTCGGCATGTAAATCAATACAAACGATAAAAAACAATAAAATAACGAAGAAGGGAATGCCGCCCTTTTTCACGAAAGTGTGCGTACATAATAGGAAACATGGAAAGACCAGGATTAGGGCGCCGCGTTGCGCGAGGAATTTACCTAAATGAAAATGATGAAAACGAGAAAAAACCAGGATTAGGGCGTCGCATTGCGCAAGGAATCTATCTGAATGAGGAGAATTCCAATAACAACTCGAATAATAACTCAAATACATCCGTTCGTGCGCACAATTCAAATAATGAATCGCTATTCGAGCATAATTCGAACGAGGATTCCAATGAGTCGCATGAAAATTGGACGGAGAAAGTGTCTGGGAAACCTCGTAAGAAAGAGAATGGACGGGTTGGGTTCTCGAATACCCGAAGTGTTCGACGCATTGATCCGTTTGGTCAATCGCGACGCAACTTCTTTCGACACGTTACGCGAACTCGCAAAGCACTAGGAAATGTTGCCATAAACAGAGACAAGACACGCAAAAGTTATTCTGTAGCACGACTTGTAGCCACCGCGCATAAACAGGGCAATTCGTACAACAGTATGCGAAACTTTGTCCAACGTGCGAAAGCGGCAGCCGATGTAAAAGAAGGCGCCTTGAGACGTCTTGAAACGAGATACAAGAATTATAACAAGCCGCCGTTTTAATGTCTTATTGTCATATTAAAGGAAATACTATATATCTAGTAAAGATGTCGTCATATGTACTATATATATTTCATCGCGATCTGCGGTTGCCCGATCATCGTGGATTAGAACGAGCCGCGGAACTTGCACGCGAAAAGGGTGCAAGTATTTTGCCGGCATTCTTTTTTACGCCACCGCAAGTCTCGCGCAATCCGGTCAAATCGTCGCCGGCAATCGAATTTATGATCGATTCATTGTCGGAATTGCAGGGCGACTTACAAAAAGCCAAAACGGATTTAATGGTTCTATATGGATCGAATAAGGATTGTTTGTCACATGTATGGAAGGCCACAGAAGGGTGTATTGTGGCCATAGTAGATGTGCGCGATTACACTCCGTTTGCGAAGCAACGTATCACAGAATACAAAGAATTTGCGACGAAGAATTCCATTATCTATGAAGACGTATCGGATCTGTATTTGTGCGAACCAGGAACTGTGCTAAATGGTAGCGGCAAGACGTTCCAGAAGTTTACACCGTTTTGGAATCATGTTCGAACTACAGAAATACCGGAACCAAAACAGCGTATTCGTGGTCCATGGACATCAGCAACAACTGTTCGAAGCATAGGTCGCAATACAGGAATCGAATTAACACTCGCCGAAGCGGAAGCAAAGTTTCTTACGACGCGATTAGGTGCGGCTGCGGCGCAAATAGGAGGGCGGAGCAATGCGTTAAAGCGTCTCAAGGCCTTACCAAAAGAATATGATACAACTCGAGATTTTCCTGCGCTTCCAACATCGTTTCTAAGTGCTCATAATCATTTTGGCACGGTAAGTATTCGAGAAGTTTATTGGGCTTCGATACGAGTGTATGGATCACAGGGCGCCAGTGATGAACAAGGGTTTATACGACAATTATGGTGGCGGGATTTTAACGGGCATTTAATGGCGGCCTTCGAATCCTTGTACGGCGTGGATCCATGGGAATTTGAGGGGCCTGCTGCGTATAAAGGAAAGCAAGGTGCGAAAGAACGAGAAGTATTCGACAAGTGGACCCGTGGGGAAACGGGGCATGAATTGGTCGATGCGGGTATGAAACAGTTATTAACTACGGGATACATACACAATCGAGTGCGTATGGTGTGTGCGTCGTGGTTAGTAAAAGATGAAGGTGTATGGTGGAGATGGGGGGAACGATGGTTTGCGGCGCATTTAGTAGACTACGATCCTGCGCAGAATTTGATGAATTGGATTGGTATTTCATCGTTGGCGCCATTTGGTGCTGCGCCATTCCGCCGCCATGATCCTGAGCGCACGCAAGAGCGTTTTGATAAGGATAGAACCTACGTTGAAAAATTTTTGTAGGAATGCGAGGGTCTAATCCTAGGCAGAACTAGAAAAAAAGTGAAGGGAATTGATTTCAAATCGGGAAAAGGCATGGTTGACTGATATGTACAAGTGATTAAAGCGCATACAGTAATACCATAATTCTTACTTTCCTTTCTTACAATTTACAAATGACTGCGACAACATACAAAGTGTTACTATATGATGTGGCAGAAGAAGACATGGATGAGTTATTCTGGGCAAGAGATCCTGCGTTATATGTTCGCATCTTATACGAAAATGGTCTGTGTGAAGTAACATGTGCGACATACGAGTGTGCGATAGACTTATATATTGAAATGAGGGGGCGTGGGTATGTAGTGGAGGCAGAGGATATAGATGCAGACAGCATAGAGGAGGAAGAGTGCGAAGATGATGGGTGGTGTGAGGAAGACTACAATGATAGATGTATATGCGGTGATTACTTGGATGCGAATGGTCGATGTCGCGAGTGCCGTTTAGGGTTAGGTGGAATCAACCAGTATCGCTTTTAAAAGAATACAATCTACGATTGTTTTTGATTCGTATAAGTAAGAAATAACAGATGTCAAGCACTGTTCGATCCTTTGCTGCGAAAACACCACGGATAAAACGTGCGGAGAATCAACAGGTGGATGTTAGTTTAATCCGCTACAATAGACCTATCCGACAAGATATGGCTATATTGATTGCGTTTTTTAATCCAGCAAATTCCTTTCGGATTGTCCAGAATTTATATACTGTAAAACAAATGCTTGAAATGGCACAGATTCCTGTATATATAGGGGAAGTTGCTTATGGAGAGGTCCCCTTTGTTTTACAATCGTCGCCAACAACGCAACAATATCGAACGGATAGCATCATGTTTTATAAAGAAAATATTCTGGCGCAATTGATACGCAATTTGCCAGAGACGTTTACAAAGGTTGTGCTTCTTGATGCGGATATATTGTTTGTAGATCCAGATTGGTATAAGAAGGTATCGGATGCTCTGGATATATATGCGGTTGTGCAGCCATTTCGCTACGCGATGCAATTAGATATAACCTATAGAACTACAAGCACCAAAAGTTCTGTATTAAGTGATTTAAATATGGATACGCATCAAGGGTATGCATGGGCATTTTGTCGTTCATGGTTTGACGAATATCCACTATTCGAGTATTCATTGATAGGCGGTGGAGACACGATTGTAAGCAAAACTGTATTAAGTTATATAGACACAACAACAATTTCAATGCCACCGCACACAAACACGAGGCGCGCAATCGGTGCGAGTTACGTAGATGTAGATATTGTTCATTTGCCGCATGGAAGTGTGCAGGATCGCCAGTATGGATCCCGACATGAGATGATTAAACGCGCATTATTGCGCCATGATTTGTCACACTTAATCGATGCTGTATATCGAAGACCAGACTGGATGTTTGAGTGGAAAGAAGTATGTCGCGAGGATATGAATAATACGCTTCTTACATATTTTAAGAACAGAAATGACGACGGAATATAAAAATTCTAAGCAGCATGTAAAATGGACATAGTGCTTGAAGAAACATTGATGCATTTTGTATGTACCATATACATGGGTGAACGATCTCGTGGGGCGTCTTTAACAGATGTAGCATTTGTATCGCAGAACCGCATTGTGGCGGCACACAGATGTGCGTCTAAATTGTATTATATACAACTAAATGACAGCGGTGGATATACAATATTGGATGAACTTGTATTAACGATTCGTGACAAACCACATCCAACAGAGATGATGGATGTAATTGGATCAACCATATACTTAACATCCTATACAGAATACATGACGATTATAGATATTCGCGATGAGAAATTAGTTGTACGATCATCGACGCGTTTAAATTATGTAGACACACCATATCACGGCATAGAAATCTTTGGAAATTTTGTTTATGTAACGCCATCCAACAAAGTAACAGGTGATGATAGAATTGTTGTATGGAATATAGCAAAGAATAAGGTGGAAGATCGCATAGAATTGCCTAATATTGGCAAGATCGTTCGCATCAAAGATGTCACACATATATCCGAGGATAGAATTGTATTAATAGGAATTTATAAAACTGGAGCAGGTGACATGACAGCTGCTGGGTACAAATCAAATGGATTTATTGGATTGTACACAGGTAAGTTTGAAGAACTCGATCGTGTAGAGGTTGAGAGCGTACATTTTGATTCGATAACCTCGAAAGACGGATATTTTTTCGCAACAGGTGCTGATATGGAAGGTGGAAATATTTATGTAGGAAGCATAGTCAATGATAAGTTATCACCGATCGTAACACATCCCACGGAAGATTTCCCTCACGGCATCGCCGTATATAATGATAAATTGGCGTACACGTCGTATAAAACTAGCGCGTTATACATCAGAGATATTGCTACTTATATGTGAACGGTACGAAAATGTAAAATGTAATTTATAGTGTTTATGAATAAACATTATAAATTTTGTAATATTATTCAATCATTATGGTACAAATAATAATTTTGTATAATTATCTGGTATTGCTTGTGTATTTGATCCTCCGTATGGATTTGCGGATGCTGTTGTGGTGAGTGCAAAGGTAGGCACATTAAACGCACCTGTATACACAGCAAGACCTTTTACAATACGCAAGTTGGTTAAATATCCGCCAAAGAATGAGAGGGCTGCCAAATCGGATTCTACACCAAAGTATAGTGTGGCATTGTTTGTAATATTGGTTGTGTTGCTGAGATTGCTGCCAACTTGTACACCGTTTTTATATACTTGTAAGGAGCCTGAATTTCGAACAATTGCAAAATGGACCCATTGATTTTTATACGGCGCAACACTGCCAGGGCTATCCGCTCCTGAAAACCATGCGTAGAAGTAACCATCTTCAATGCTACATGCGATATTCTGTGTTGGATATGACCCAATGGAAAATATGCGAGGGGCAAAATTAGAATCGGTTTGGTACTGGAACCATTCGATTGTAAAGTCGGCTGTTCCAAGATCCCAACTATTATCTGTGCCAACGGTTAAATATGAACTGGTTCCGTTAAAACTGTAACTATTGCCACCACCTTCAAACGGACTCTGTGCCACAACAGTTACATTGTTATTTGTGGCAGGACTTGTAAATAAATTGCCGCTAGGACCTGTTTGTACGGATGCAACAAAGGATATAGAAGGTGCTCCACTACCTACAATATTAACGGCGCGAAGTTTAATAGTATATTCTACTCCAGTTGTAAGTCCTGTTATAGTCACGGGGCTAATTGCGCTTGCGGGAGAGATAGGATTCCAAGACGAACCATTATTTAACGAGTATTCGTAGTTTGTAATAGTAGATCCTCCATCCGATGAGGGTGCTGTAAAAGAAAGATCGATTGACGTGTTTGTGCTTGATGATGCGGATACTATTTGGGGTGCTGTAGGAACATCGAGAGTTGTTGCGTAAAATACAGACGATGCCGTGCCAGCCCCAACAGAATTTACTGCGCGCAGCTGAATAGTATGGGGTGTGCCTTGTTCGAGTCCTGTGATTGTAATAGGACTCGAAGTTGTTTCTGGCGAAAATGATATCCACGATTCATCATCGAGTATATATTGATAATTGGTAATGGGTTCGCCGCCATCGGAAGAAGGTGTCAAGAATCCGACGCTAATTGAAGTCGTTGTTCGAGAGGACAGGGATAATGATCTGGGTGCGGATGGTGTAGAATCTGTACTTACGACCAATGGAGATGATGCTGGTCCAGCACCTACGCTATTTATTGCGCGCAATGTAATACTATATTCTGTCGCTGGTTCCAGATCATTAATTTCGACAATCGTATTCGTAGAACCCAATGATACATATGTTTCCCCGTTATCAAGAGAATATTCATAATCTGTAATTGGTGAATAGCCATCCGATGCTGGAATTGTAAACGAAAAGGCAATCATAGTTCCTGTAGTAACATTGCCGGATAAATCTGCTTGCGTAAGGTTTGTAGGTGCGTCGGGTAGTTTTATATCCCATTTACAGGCATTTGCTTCATACGATGTAAATTCAGAGTTTGTTGTAAATATGGAGCCTTTTACAATGGTCGTATGCATGGATGCTGTATTGGGTTTTTCGGATGGCGCGGCTTCTAAACGAAATTGTTGAACGCATCCTTTTTCGACTTCTTTGCGTTGTACGGAATAGGATGCGAATAAGGCTCGAAGGCGCGCTCGTTCTACAACGTTAGAGGCATCGGTATTGTTATAACTCATGGTGGTTCTATAATTTGTTGCGTTTTTTAATATTGCGTCGCGATTGCCTTACCCATGGACCGCCCGTCGATCGTTGCGAATAGAGATTACAGCAATATACTTAAAGCGTGCGTGGGGTAATGTATACAAAAGATGCCTTCTCAACTTAGTTATTCCGAATATGGTGCAATGCCCGCGCCCGCCCCTGTTCGTAAACAGTCTATTAAAGCATCCATCATCGTGCGTGGATGGAATTGGATCAAATATGTATTTACGTGCTGTGGCAAATCCAAGAATGTGGAAGAACCGGTGTTGCCTGTACATGATCCTTCTATGCCTGGCGAAAAGCCAGCAATCTATCAAACAGAAGGTGGAATGATTATGTGGGATCCCAATTCAGGTGCACCTTGTCCACATGCAATGTCGCAAACGAATCCTAGAACGGGCAGAGTGATATGCATCGGTTGCAGAAAAGTCCTTGTAGAAGGAAAAGGTGAATGATGTCATTTCATGTAATCAAAATGAAGTTGTTCTTGACTGTATACCGATTCAGGGGCCAACATGAATCCACTAACATTCTCCTACAAATCTTTCGCACGATCGAAGCCAAATTGTCTCATTAAGGATAGACATGACCTCCGATATTCTGCATTTATTTTAGCCCCCTTATAGTAGAAAAATGGACGCATCATTACTCACCGCAAGACGAAATGCGCGCGTTATTTATTTCAATTATAATGAACGTGCGTGTGGTATAAACAACGGAAACCGTGTGCCCCGCCCTATAACAGGAGGCCCAAACGCGTTCACATCGTTTGGAAATGCTCTTACACGAGGGGATTTGATCGTAACACCTGAAGAAATTGAATTGAACTGCCCGAAAGGGGTTGTTCCATCGGAAAGCGTATACACATTCTTTACACGCACAACATACCCCGATCTCCCAAATTATTATTATCGTGTATACAATACTAGCACGAATACATGGTCCGAGTTAATCGATTCTGGATATTCTGTTGAGGATTATTCTTATGATTTTGAATCCGAGGAAGATTCAAAATGGTTTGTAATTGGATATAGTAAAGATTCGACAGAATATGTGCAGATTATTAACCCGACTACAGCCACAATTGTGCGCACATTAACATACTCGACAGTGAATAATAATGACTACTATGATGATGAAAATGGATTCTTTTATTATTCATACAATGGTTCTAGCTATGATATAGGCGCTGTTTTGTTTTCGACAAACACTCTAATTGAAACCACAATCGGATTGGGTGATACATATTATGTGGATGATGTTGAAATATTACAATCCCACGTGTTGTTGCATATGCATACAGAAGGATCTTCTAAATTATACTTATTGAAAGGGGCAACAGCGACTTTGGTACAAGAATCATATGACGCAAATGTATATTCAAATGATGTAATTTCATATGGTTGTCTGAAAAATGAACAAGGCTATATTACTACTATTTTTTGCGTAGATGTCAGTGGAAATTATAAGACATATGCGATACCATCCCCAGAATATACATATGAAAATATGAACACGTTTGGCATCAACAAAGATCGTTTCTATATACAGTTTTATACAGAAGGGCCAGGTGCTGTATACGTGTTCAATTCAACTGGAACATTCACTCCGATTGTAAAGTCAGGTGTGGAAAATTATGATCTAAGATACTTCAACGACGATGACGATCAAACAGGACAGTCCAATATCTTTGTAATTAGTAATTACAATGAGGGATATGAGGCTTATGGCACAGGTGAGATATTTGTATTGTTCGATGGGGCATCGGGCTTTCAAACCATATCATTTACAGACACGCAAAAATATCAATATCTCGAAATTAATAGCGGGGCACTCTTTGTGCCATATAGGGATGAAACATCATATTATATGAAAACTATAACTCCATCCGGTATTGTAAATAGATTGTTGCGCAATTACGAGTCAGGGGACTCGAACCAATTGAATGATTTAGAGATATTGAATAATTATTCTTATTTTGAATTGCATGTTGGCACTGGTAAAAATTGGTACATTATTAAGAACGACGGAACACTCTCTGCTAGTGGAAGTTTAGTTCTAGATTCATGGAATGAAGACGACGATGAAATAGCAGGAAATGTGTTAATGCGCAGAGATGATTCAACCGTAGGTGTGTTTATCGATGGTCAGTATACAGAAGTTGCCTACTATGATGAAATAAGAAATCCATATGATGTGTTTGATTCCAATACTGTATTTGGATATAATTATTCTAATTCGGTGAACAACGTGGTTGTGGCATCGATAGAGCACGGAATACAGTATCAAACTGTTCCAATTTTAGGTAGTCAAAATCAAATCTATCATCTTACAAAGTATGTTATATTTATGAAGACAGATCCATTTGAACTTTATATAGTATCATTTAATGGACAGTTGTATACATATATAACGGAAGAGACTATAAATGGCGGGTATAGGTTGCGCAACACAGATAATCATATACTTATTCGTTATACAGTGAATGATATTAGAAAGTATATAATATTCAACAGTGATATAAACGAATTTAGACAGTTATCCGAACCCGGACAGTTAGGCAATTCTTATGATGTCTATAGCAACTTTCCTCACATAAACTGGGAGGATGATTAAAATATATGTATACAATAAAATGAAGTTTTTAGTGACGTTCGAGCCAGCCAATAAACGCGAAAACAGCCGTGGCATGTCGGTGTTACACGGCGCAACAGTGCCTATTGATCTTACAGAAGAACATGCTTCGGCAAAAGGCATCCAACCACTTCTCCCCGAGGTATTCAAAACATACATTGAAGATATTATGCGTGTTACAATTGCTGGAAAGGACTATGATTCTAACACATCGTTTGCTGAAGCTGTAAAAGAAGGTGGGTTTATTCGATTAAAGGTAAAGATGCCTTCGCTTCATAAATAAATGTCCAAAAAGTCGGTCTTTTTATATATTATGACTATGCCGACTAACAGAATTATCGCAAAGAATCGCCAGAAAGAAATCACTTACAAAGTCTGAGTATGCATCACGTGACCCATGAAATCACTACAGTATACGTTGTATCCGCGATTGTCGCTGCGGTGTACAACGCTGTAGGTATACTCGAAGGTATGCCCGTTGTACAGCAGGCTGATGCAGTCACCTTCCTGGATGTGGGAGTAGAAGTCGTGGATGGAGACGAATCCGTAGGTGCGAATGGCGTGTGCGGCCTGGTAATGGAAGTGGGCAGACGTGTCCTGGAAGACGGGCTCAGACGGCCACTCCTCGTGCTCAACCTCCGCCGCATCGATCTCCATGGGTGCAGGGTAATCAACGAGGTCGTTCATGGGATAAGGAAGACTCATATCGGCCAGAGTCTGTTCGGCGGCGGCGCGCGCGGCGTCGATGAGATCGATGTAGGTTACGCCGGTGTTGTAGAGAGGATCCGGATCAGCATAGCCCTCGCGGACGTCGTGGGGGTAACTGCTGTAGATGCGGTAGTAGACGCGGTCGACAAGGTCATAAATCGACGCCGCGTTGCTGCGACCACTGCGGAAGTAGCGCAGGGTTTCGGCGGGAATATCGCTGAAGCGAAGAATGGAGGAGGAAAGCATTTTATGCGTAGCGAGGAAAGGAAGAATGGAAGAACGTTTGGAAGGTAGGAAAGCGTTGGCGTTGGAACACACCTGACCCCATTTGCGTCAATTTCCATATCACTTTTTCTGGAAGAATCGATACGGCATAAGTTGGGTGAACCTAGAATTCTAGTGGATATACTGGACCCTCGTAGTGAAAAGAGAATTTAAAGAAGCATATAGAGCATAATACCGCGCGACCAGCCGTATTCTCGCACCATAAGCTGTACAAGATCATGTTCCAGTTTCATCGCGAATCCAATAGCAGCTAGAAATGCTAAAAGGGATAGGATAGCAAGAATTTGATTGTAGAACCGCCTATAGTTTCTGAACATTCTAATTTGCAAGAAAAATATGCATGGAATGCACTAGCGATTTTTGTCATTTAAAAGGGGAAAAAATGAACAGTATAACACCCGAAATCATGCATTTTAAAGGATCAACCAACTATTGCGCGACACAAATTCAGGTAAAATGAATATGGAATTCGTTATTAAAGATTTAGTGAAACGATATGGCATGACAGATGAAGAGGTTAAACAAACATTGTCGCCAGAATATGATATCATACAACGTGGAAATCATCATACTGTCGATGTATCATTGCACGGTGAAATCTACGCAATCGATGAAAAACTCGTCAATCTAATCAAACTTATAAATAAATATGATATGAACACGATAAGCACTTGTCAACATAATTGGTTTGGATGGGCATGTATAACATTTCATATAGAAGGATATATAAGTTTTGTGAATAAAATATTGGAAAAGGCGCGTGAAAAGTATCAAGGCGATATGAATAAAATTTACGAATTAAATGTATTTAATAGATTTCAATTTAACACAATGTTTGATAATGCGCGCACAAAATCTATATCAGACAGCAAGCGTATTTATACAAAATGTCTGTTATTTGATGAAGAATATGGATTCTCATTTGAAGTTTCTATAAATCTATTACAATCAGAAATTTCACAATTGGAATCCGAATTATCAGAATTATTTAATTAATTGCCGCACAAATCATATTTCCGAAATATAATTAATTTTCTGCGCTAATTTTCGTGCGCTAATTTTCGTGCGCTATTTTTATTCCCTACATTTCGTGCGCTATTTTTTTTGCGCTATTTTTTTTGCGCTATTTTTCGTGCGCTATTTTTTTGT
>JACCDP011086598.1_pt1 | contig 17214 bp, 20 predicted proteins | sample 7445841 | NCBI WGS metagenome assembly JACCDP01 (sample SAMN15323441, study PRJNA562643) | freshwater metagenome | isolation source: river surface water | place: USA:Blue River Watershed | collected 2017-08-17 | reverse complement strand
GGTCGCAAAGGAATGTTAGACAATTTCTTTGGTCTTTTGGATATTGATAAAGAAGCGTATGAACGCTCAAAGCAAACCCCTGGAAATCTCAAGGGAGATGGATTCCAATTGGGTGGTCAGTATGTTGTCAGTAAACAAGGAAAGATTCTTCTTGAACATAAACAAAAACTCTTTGGAGATGATGCGAAGCTTCAAGATATTTTTACTGCTCTTGAAAAAGGTCTTAGCGAGAAGCAGTAAGACGTTCAATATTTTTCATGTATACAAGTTCCGCTTCAAACGGTTCTTTTATAGGTGCGGATGCTTGCTCTCCAAGATTTGCTACAGGTTCTACAGCAGCAGAAAGTCGAGCCTGTTTGTCCATCAGACGTTTTAAGATCTCCTGTTCTTCAGGTGTGAGCGCATTCATAGGCGGTTGTACAGGTGCTGAGGCTACAGGCTCAGGTGTGACCATCTTCGCCGCTTTTCCTAAATAGAAAGAACTGTTCTCATTGAACAAGATGCTTACACATAAAATAACAAAGATGGTCATCACAAGTGCGACAATAATATTACGTGTCGCAACGAAAAGCACTGTGAAAAATAAAACACGACGAATCCAGGGATGTTGAAGAAATTTCTCCTGTTCTTTGGTAAGCTCGAGACCCAAGAATCGACCACCCAAGTTTAAGAGCAACATCATAAGACCAATGAAATAAGGGTTTGTATTGATACCCATGACAACACTTTCAAGTGGATTCAAGGGCATGCTTTGAGGTAATGAAGATACCGGAGGCAGAGACGCCATTCTCTACCAGGATTGAGTAAGTTTCTGAAGGTCTTCAAAGTAAAAGAAGACAGCGATTGCGACCATGGCACCCACCTTTGGGCACCAGACGGCGGCGAGGAATGTCAAAATAACAAGCGCAAGACGCCAGATCGGATATCCCCAGAGAGTGACCATAGGGAGACTATAAGGAGATTCGAAGACAGAGCCTTCGAACACATTCCAGATGAAAAATGCTGCCGTAACAATAATTCGCAAAGCACCATCTATCATATTGTAGGGGGCAAGGATTTGGCTCCAATCGGGTGGACTATAGTCCATTCTTCTACATTGAAACGGAGGTATTTTGAACGTTTCCTGTATAACTTGTGGAACCCATACCCTTTCGACTCAAATCCTGTACAGGCATCGTATAGATGTTTTCTTCCTCGATCAAAAAGGGATTTTCGCCTAACACGCGCTCGACAAACCATTTGTGATCATCTTTTACAAGTTTTACATCTGTATTAAATCCTTCGCGGATTTCACCATTTCGTATCACCCCTTGTGATACACGTGTGTTACTTCCGGCTGAAATGACGAGGGCGACAAGGAGGGCGGACAACACACCCATGGACCAGCCGTATCGTTGTGTGACAAAAAAGACGAGACCGAGGGCAAGGACACGACCTACTACTGTATCAGCACCATGGAGGACTTGTTTGGAGAACTTTCCGCTGAAGGTAATGGTAAGAAGGAGGGCAAGAAGAAGGAGTGTATCAAAGGAAGGACTATATTTTGACCAGAGTTCAGTAATTTGTTGGGGCATTCCGCCAACTTGAGGAGGGAGGTTTGTTTTGACCATCGTGTCTTCTTCTGCTTTTGTCGGTCCAAAACATTTTGCCAGGAAGAACAGAGAGTCCGGAGGACTATGGAATTTTGTTCAATAGATGATGCTTTTCCAGATTTGACTGCAAAGTCAACTGCCCGCAAGGAAGAACGCAGAAAGGCAAAGAAGTGTCGAGGTCCTGCCTTAACGTTCCTTGAGCCTGATACAGGATTGTTGCCCGTGACAGATCCTGATCGCCCTGCCATGAAACCGCAGCCTGAAGTTCCTCCCTTGAACCCGAAGACAGGCTTACGAGAGCATGCTCCGGTTGAAGCACCTCAAGCTGAGGCGTTCACAGACGGAAGTGAATATGAGCAACTTCTTGCTGCTCTTCGTAGTCAACAACCACCCAAGGAACTTGAGAAAGTGCTGACAACATTGCCGACTGCTGTCGCAGGACCGAGCAAATTAGAAAAAGGAAAAGTTCCTGCCTTCTTTGGAGCTTCCGATGAAGAAGATGATACAACGGAAGGTTTTGCGTCCTTTACCAACGTGATTGGTGATGATCCTGGTTATAAATTGTCCCCTGATTTCACCAAGACCTTCACTGCGAAGGGAGTTAGCAAGGCGGCTGGAACGGACCTTCCTCCTGTGCCTGCGAACAACTTTTGGAAGCCGCTCGTGTCAGGAACAAGCAACACTGCTTTTTATTCGAAGATTCCTCCTCCATCAAAGAGATACGTACCGAGCCCTGTTGCGGAAGATCAAGGAGAAGTCTTACGCAAACTCGACAAGATCTTTGCGCGTTTGGATGACCTTGAGTCTCGTCGTTCGGAGAATGCGAACACAGAAGTTGTATTGTTTGTGATGAGTGGATTGTTTGTGATGTTCACAATGGACTTGTTGGTCCGCAAGACAGGCAATGTTCGTCTTATGAAGTAAATTCAATAGAATATAGTTTTTGATTGACCATACGATGATCGATCAAAAAAAAGGTTATAAAATTACTTTACTGTTTATCGACGGTTGTTACGACGAGTCATGCCGTTGTTACGACGAGCCGCCTTACGAGTGAAGGGGTTCGAGAGCTTGGGCATTGACATGGTGGGCATGGAAGGCATCTTGAATCCAGATACCGCACCACGAGCACGATTACGCAAAGTAGAAGCCTTGTAGGAGGCGATATTGCCCAAACGCGCTAAGCTCTCGGGAGTGCGGTAGGTGAAACGAGAGGCGAGAGACGGCTTGTAGACAATCTTGGACAAGAACGCATTCTTATCTTCTTGATCGAGATCATTGAACTTTTCAACAAGTCTACCAGCATTAGCATACTTCTTAAGGGTATTGCTAACGGAAGCAGGAACATTCTGAGGAAGAGTCTTTCCACTCGCCGCCGCATTGAAGGCTGTAATGGCTTTTTGTCTGAGACGCTGAGTTTCAGCCTCGGTGTTTACAACATTCGCATAGCGACGTCCACTACGAGACAAGGCGCGTTGACGAAGGAAGTTTTGTCCCTTTACAGTCTCATTGATCTTACGAGCAAGAAGAGCAGCGAGTTTCTCACTGATACCTGTAAGAGGATTCGAGATATGGATACCAGGGATTCCACGGATCGCATCACCGATGGCTTTTGCCGTGTTGCTTGACTTTTGCATAATCAAACGAAGCAATTGTCCCTTCCCTGGTTGATCAATGGTAGGATCTTTCTTGATTCTTTCGATAAGTGCAGCCTTGAATGCGGCATGGTTGTATTCCTGACCCTCCATAGGATAGATACGATAATATCTCAAACCAATACGAACATTCACATGCTTACGACCGTCATTCGTGCTATAGGCTTCACGCGCAGCCTTTCCCAACAAGTTCGCTGAGAAGTTTGTAGGCGGCACGACATATTCATCATAAGTCCAGTTACCAGTTGTTATGGGCATTCTACATTACTCCAAGAAAGTTTTGGAAACTCTCTGGGGGAAATGATATCCGGAATCTTGGATAAACGCAAATTAGACTCGTTGTCTTCGAGCAACCAAAATAGCATCCCAAAGGTCTTTTGTACGTTCCTCTTCAGGCACTTTCATAAATGCGGCATAGGTTGCTCCTTCGGCTGTCTTGAATAAATCGATATACTCCTGGGAGGTGGGGGTCATATCTGTTCCCTCGAACGCAAGCCAAGGAGTTTCTTCCAACTCTTCGGGAGTGTAGGTCTTTCGAGGGGGTCTGGTAGAGACAACCGCAACAACTTGCTGTACTTCCGCCGTAGGAGACTCTCTGGGTTGTTTCTTTGCTTTTGTTGTGGCAGTCGCCGTAGTGGAAGCTTCAGATTCTTCAGCAGCCTCAGAAACTCCGCGCATCAAGTCCTCTTCGGTTTCGAGAGCAGCCTCTTTTTCTTCTTCCACTTCCTCCCTTGACTTGAAGAGTCCTTTGATGAAATTCTTCGCCTTTCCGAAGGTTGAACGTGTATCGAGAGGAATAGCATCCATCTTTTTGATGATACGATCCAGATACGCACGTGTATTTTTCTTCTCATCAATCGGAGGCTCATTTTCATTGTAGGCAGGTGGAAGCTCAGGCAAGTTCACCTCGCCCGCAAGGGGACTTGATCTTTCACTGAGTTCTTTGATCAAGTTACTGTAATGTTTCGCACTTACAAGCGACATAAATTCACGTGCTTCTTGGCAGTCTGCTGCGGTAATGACGTGAATCGCAGGATAACAGAGTTTCACTGTCAAAAAATACAAGAAATTCGCAAGTTCATTTTTCCAACTTTTACCAAGAGGGTGGAATGTTTCATATAAGAGCTTAGGTCCAAGTTGAAGTTCATTTAAGAAGTCAACCTCATCAAACGTGAATTTTAAATCCTTCCAGTTTTGAAGCGTAGAGTCTTCAGGGGCTTCTTTGCTTAAGAGGCGCTGTTGAGGTTTGCGAAGGAGAAATTCACGACCTCGAAGGGCAAGTTTCTTTACACGAGTTCCTGTTTGGAGTTTAGTATCCACATAGTTATCAAAGGTTTCCTCTTGAGGTTTATTTTCATTCTTGGGTTTCTCTTCTTCTTCCTCTTCTTCTTCTTCCTCTTCTTCTCCTTCAGAGCCTTCTTTTTCCTCCTCTTCTTCATCTTCAGAACCCCCCTCTTTTTCCTCTTCATTGTTTCCATTCGACTCTGCGTTTGTTTCATTCCCGGACTCATTGATTGTAGGCAACGGCTTCAGGGGTTTCGGAGTCGGTTGACCACCTTCTTGTTGACCTCCACCTTGTACGGGTATGATTGGTGCCGTATCACCACCATGTAAGAGACTTTCATTCGGATTGAAATTCGGCGGGACAGCGGATCCGTCACCACCACCTCCTTGAACGGGGACAATGGGGACTTTGTCTCCGCCTTGAAGGAGGCTTTCGTTTGGATTGTAATTTGCGGGTGGTTCTCCACTCATCTCTATTGGCAGATTGGAAAAAAGAGACCTAAGCGAATCTCACTGTGGATTTTCTAGAAAATGGAAGTGCTCGCTAATAATAGTATGCCCCCTCAAAATGTTAACTCGTCTCCTGCTCTAACTGGCGTGCGTTTCGATCCTGATCCCCAAACTCGTCGCCGCAAAATCCACTGCAAACAGGAACTGATTGTCAATAGTCTTCAGCGTTTCTATTCGATGCGCACGGATATGGATGAAATCATGCCCATCTTGCTTGGAACATCACCTCTCAGTCTCCGTTTGATTGACTGGTTTGTCACCAACTATGCGAAAGCTCACAATACAGCTTATATTTTGGACAATCAGGAATTTTTAGTGTATATGAATTACAAGAGTCAACTCAAGGCGTATAGCAAAAAGCTATTTGACCCTTTCTGCCGTCGTGAACGTATTTATTTTCAAATTCCTGGTCACTCGGTCTTTTTGACAACGGTTGGAAAACTCAATTTTTTCCGTTGGGCGATTGAAAAGGGAGTCTTGGATTACTTAAAACTTCACCAGGAGGCTGTTGAAAAAGAGATGAATTCCTCCATGAAGGAACAGGCAAAGATTCGAAAGTCGACACCGACAACGAGTTCAGGGGGAACATCCTCCTCAACTCAGTCCACTGCTGTCAGTGAAGTTACACTTGCGACTCAAAGCACAAAATCATCAACACGTCGTCGCACAGCAGCAAGTGCGAAAGAAGCTGCAGCTGCGAAGCAAATGCAAAAGCATACCTTTGAGATCGAAATGCGTTTTGATTAAATAAGTTTTATCTACTAATTAATTAAGTATTTTATTTAATTAAGGAATTTATCAGAAAGCTTTTATTTTTTATTAGTAATACGTTTATATGTTTGTTTAATTTTAAATTTAATTTGATAATAGGTTAGGAAAAAAACTTTTAATATTTGATCAAAAGGTATATATGCTAGGAATTCTCGATTAACAACTTCTGCTTGAAGCGCTAAAACATTTATAAAACGTTGTGCAGCCAACGTTTCAGGAGCATTTGAAAATAATAAGTATATCATAAATCCATCAAAATCTCCTTTTCCAGCATATTTTAGAAGTCCTGGTTTATCTAATTCCTTACTAATTAATTTAAAATCATTAGCCTGATCTTTTATGTTTTGAAGCATTTGAGGATATCTTTTATAAAAATACTCTAATAATTCTCTTCCACTGTAAGTACTAGTTGATATATCATCTAATTCTTCAACATTTAAATTTTTCATATCATCTAATAGATTTTTTAATTCTGTAGGAGTTATTTCATGATTAAATCTTCGAAATGATTTCATAATTCTTAGTTTTTCTTTTAAATATTCATCTATCTCATTTGATCTAAATTCTTCGACAATCCTATCTATTTCTTCTTGCTGCTCTTCCTCTTCTGCCTCTCTCCGTTCACGTTCCTGTTCCTCTTCTGCCTCTCTCCGTTTACGTTCCTGTTCTTCTTGTTCTTTCTTCTCTTGTTCTGCTTTTGCTTCCGCTTCTTCATATAATTTTTTATGTTCTAAAAAATTTCTTCTTCTTTCTTCAATTAAATCTATAACATCTTTAAAAGAAACAATTGGTTTTTGTCCTTTTGCTTTTTTTTCATCATAGATTTCTTTTCCTAACATTAATAGTTTATATCGATTTTCTTGAATTTTTACTGTTGTTTTATAAGTATTTAAAGCCGCAGAAAGCGCATTATCATATATATTTTTTCTAGTTTCATCCTCCATATTATTCCATTCTTGAATTGCTATAGGATTTGTAAAACTTTCTCCTATAATTCTATCAGCCATATCTTTTATTTTTTTCTCCATAGTGTATAATGGAATTGAAATTTGTTTGGGTTTTTTGTATTTTTCATATTTTCCAAATTTAGTTGTAAATAAACTATTATATTTATCATAAATCTTACGTTTTTCACTATATGTTTTCGCATTATTTACTTCCATATTTCGCTTATGTAATAAAGCATTTAAATGTGCCTTTTGATTCGCATCAAGATATTTTCTATGTTTCCAAAATAAAACACGCTCTCCTTCATCATCTAATAGTACCTTTTCTAATACTTTTTTAAAAGCAGATTGAGCATATGAAAATATTGATACATTATCTACAGAAAACATATCTTTTATTGCTAATTCATCAATATAAGCCATATCTTCGTTTGTTAATTCAATTGTATCATCGATCGATGGATACTTATTTAGAATTTTTTCTATGCGTTGTCTATTCATTTCTTCTTTTCGCCATGTTTGTTGATTTTCTCGAGATGCTGATTTTAACTGTGAACGCATAGAAAATAATGGATGTGAAAAAATTTTTTCTATTTCACTTGGTTTCATAAAATATTCTTTTGCTTTTTCATAAGTTTGTTTAGGGACTTCTCTAATTTCTAATATTTTTTTATTCTCATCAAAAACAGGAATTCGTTCAATTATAAACTGTGGTGATTTTGTTTGAACAGTTATTGATGGTGTTTTTTGTACATTTGAAGCTTTATATCTAAAATTAAATGGGCGAACATTATTTGTATTTTTAAATTGAATTGACTTTTTTCTTGAAAAAAGAGATAATACTTTCCCAGTAAGTCCTTTATTTTTCTTTAAAATTCCCTTTCGCGTCGATGAATTTGCTACAGATTTAGGAGGGTGCGGCGGCGGCGAAACTACCTTTGAAGGACGGACACGAGGCGCTTTGGGAGTTTTTCGTTCAAGAGCTCTTTGCTGTTGTCTCATCGAAGGCACTTTATAGGATCCAGGTCGCCCACGAGTTTGATGACCATAACCACGTCCATATCCGCGACCGCTTCCTGTCTGTTTGCGTGTGAGAAATCCCTTCACCCAATTCAACCCTTTTTGGAGAACGGTACGTTCCTTAGCAGCAGGAGGTGTCTCCTCAACAGGCGCAGCATTTTGACGAACAACATTCATCTTTTGAATGACGGGAGTACTGGTATTCGATGCGACACCAGGTGAATTGACATTTGAATAATTATTTAACAAAGGTTTTTCCTTTGTATTTTCTACATTGCTATAGTCTCCAGGAGGAGGAGAATTCTGATTTGGCATTTCTAATACAAGATCAGAATTTCTAGATCCATTCTTTCTTTACTTACGATAATCACGCTTGGGATCATCAAATTGCGGCTTCAGATCTTCATAGGCTCGGAGTGTTGTTAAATTTCGTTGTTGTGCGAAGTTTGGTGGAAGCCAACTCGTATCAAACCCGCGTGTTAAAAGCTTCTTTGATTCTTCCACACCACGATCTCCTACATCTTCAAAGACAGATCCTCGAACTTCACGAATCGCATTGCGTGGATCGAACGCGGGCGAATATGTATTGAAATAGGGATTCTGTGTAAAACTGTCTTGACCTGCGGTATAGGTTGGAGCTTGACGATATTGATCACTCATGACACGTCGAGAGACAATTGGATTCATATCACCAAAAATAGGATTTCCACTTAAGTCAGGGCGGTCAAGATTTAACCATGGACCATCCGTCTGCCAGTGCTCAAACTGACGTATATTGGTCGCATCTCGTGTAGAAATTTCCTTTCGCATACGAAGAACCATTTGAGGGTGCGGAACTTGCGGTTGAAAGTCGATGGGAAAAGGTTGCATTTGCGTCTCCTATCTAAACTCTGAAACCTATTTTAGATTAATGAAACTCATACCATTTACAATTCAAAAACAAGAATCTACAACATTGTATATCTATAAACTGATCTGCTTTCTGACAGAGGGGAGTCGGAGTCTCTGGGATATCGGTCCAACACAACCAATTTCAACAATCGATCAAGAGTATCTTCGAGCAAATGGATTTGTTTCCAAAAAACTCTGGTGCGAGGGAGATTTCTGTTATGCGCTTCTGGATCAGGAGAAAACAAAGATGAATTCTTTCTACACATGGGAAGAGATCCAAGCAGATCCTGGAAAAAAACGTGAAGACTGCTTTCGAAGTTTTATCTTTTGTGTCCAAAAGGAGGACAATTCCAACTGGTATACGTCCGAACTTCTCCACAAACCAATTGAGTCTACCTCCTTTACGCCCTATAGTGTGTTTAAAGGTCTTAAGAAATTTTACGGAGAAAGTATATAAATGAATACATCCAGTGTTCGAAACAAGACTGTAAAAAAAACAACCCCCATCGACTCCGATTTGAGTGGAAATTCAGCCTTTACCCCCCTTGTGAATTTCCTCCGTCAAGAAACAGAGTCCGCCTTTCGTCGCCCTTGGCATCGTCTCGAACGCGGTCTTCGTATGAATCGTCTTCGTAAATTCAGTGAAGATGAAGCTAAACGTCTTAAATTAAGTGAAACCGAAAAAAATAATTTATTTATTTTGCTCAATCGTAGTTTGGAGAAAAAGCTCTTAAACAGTAAAACATCAGTTATTTATGATCAAGATCAAGAACGAATTACTGAAATTAAAGGTCTTGTTATGCACAGAAATGCGGCGGGTGAAACCCTCTATCAATTGCTCGACCGCAAAAATGCCGTGACATTTCGCCGTCGTCCACAGCAATCAGGCACTGTACAATCCGATGCTGCTCCATCTAAACCAAAGACTCCTGAGGATAAGTAGGGAAGCCCCGTGAAAACTTGAAAGCTCAGCATGTTCAAGGAATATACTGAAATGTTCAAGCCAATTTGTGATTTTATGAAGGACACGACGAGTGTTCTTCCCATGGGAGATCATTCCCAACTCTTTAAAACGTCCGTTCCGGATTCGTTGTCCGCACTTCAGGAGACTCTACGTGAATCTGAATTGTCTGACGCAAAACGAGCCAATGCTGAAAAACTCTATGAGTTTCTTCAATCGATGTATGAGCAATATCTTCAGAAGGCATCGAATCCTGATTGGACAAATATGCCTCTTGAAGAACGACAGCGCCGCATCCAGGAACTTTGCTCTCGTCCACAAGTGGAACAGCGAACGGATGCGTGGTACAAGCAGACAGCGAGCGTTCTGACAGCCAGTGAGTTTTCCTCGCTCTTTGGAACTCCTCGTCAACGAACCGCTTTGATCGCCTCCAAAGCCAATTTTGTTCCTCGCGAATATATTCCACAGCTCGCCTTTCCAACCAGCGAGTTGAATGCGTTGACATGGGGAATTCGGTTTGAGCCGGTTGTCAAACAGATCTTGGAACGAAAATGGAAAGCAAAAATTAAAGATCTTGGACGTCTTCTTCATCCAACCAACTCTCGTCTTGCTGCGAGTCCTGATGGTTTGATTACAGAAGCAGAAGATCCCAAACGTGTAGGTCGTCTTGTGGAGATCAAGTGTCCCTTTAGTCGAAAAGTGGGTGGAGAAATTCCCTTTGAATACTGGATTCAAATGCAGGTTCAAATGGAATGTGCGGATATGGATGAATGTGAATATTTTGAAGTCGAACTTCTTTCCAAGCGCCCTGAACAACAAGATGATCCTGATCTTTCCCATTGTAAAGAAAAAGGACAGATTCTTCTTTGGCGACGTGATGAAGACTATGATTATGAGTATCTAGGTCTTGATATTCCTCACCAAGAGCACCCAGTGAAAGATGGATGGGAACTTGTGGAACGGATTCCCTGGGGAATTCATCGGTACTCTCATAAAACGGTCCAACGCGATCGCGCATGGATGAAATCGACGGAACCCTGGACAGATGCTTTTTGGGAGGATGTAAATCGTATGAAACGTGGAGAACTTGCGCCCCCTACTCCCGTACAAAAACTCAAAGTCAATGTTTGTTTGATTCGTGATGAAGAAGAGGAGATTCCTACTGTTGCTGTGTAGTAGGTGGCGAATCTTTCTTCTCTTGTTTTTCTAAAGCATCTAGAATCCGATTCATTTGATCTAGAATTTTTTTATCAATTTCCTTCTGAATTGTAGGATCATTTTGAGCAAGTGCTCGCTTATAATGTTGTTCTGTACAATATCCATACCATTGAGAAGATCCCAGATTATGGCACATCTTATAGTCACAAAGTTGGGGCATCTGATGGTTCGAGAGGAAAAGACAAAAAATACACTCTCTCAATTTTGTCGAATTTACAGCTCGAAGAAATTGAAATTTAATTCTATATTTATCGGAAAACCAAAGCTCTTGAGATGGACACCCTTCTTCCTTATATCGAATCACTCCTAGGAATTCAATATAAGTGGTGGACAGGCGGGACAACATGTACAAAAGGTGGACCGTTCTATGTAGACGTAGAGCAACCGCCGCAACGCTCTCAAGTTGAACGCGAAGGATGTAATTGTGCTGGATTTCTGAATCTTCTCTGTCAGAAACTTCAAATTCCTATTGCGGGAGCGAGTGAACAACTCTGGAACGCAGGAGGAACATACATCTGGTTTCGAGCGTTTCAAGCCAACCAGGTTCTGTGTGAGTTGAATCCCACAATAGACTATCCTCCTGGAACACTCTTCTTGCGCGATTACGAAGATGAAGAGAATCAGGGACATATTGCGATCGCAGTGGGAAACAATCAGATTGCTCACTGCTATCCAGAGGATCCAACTCCTGTTGCGCATGCACTTGTAGGACCGGGAATTCAGATCGAATCCTTTGCTCGCTCTCACGCATGGAAGCCTCAAGGATATTATACACATGTTGTTCTTCCAGAGGATTGGCTTACGCCGTCGTCTTGTAAAATGCCGTAACAAACTGTGTTTGGGGAGAAGAGCAGCTATCAGGGTAGGCATGACGATAGTTGTTGGTCATTTGACGGAAATTTCCAACAAGATCAATGCGATTCTTGAAGCTTGTCTCGTAACAACATCCAGCGGTTAAACAACTCACTGTATCCGCAGGCGCATTGGGAATCCAATCATTTAAGGGATGATACGGTTTGCGAGGCTCTTCGAGGGTGGCGGGGGCAAGTTTATCCACAAAGCCTTCTGTCGGCTTTGCCTTTTTTACGAGAGCCATCTGAGGAGGACGAAATTGAAGTTGAGGAGGCAATAAAAAAAGTGTGAGGAATAAAACCAAAACGATGAAGATAAGATATCCTTTCATATTTTCCTACTTGTAGAGTGATATTTTGCTTATCCGCTCGCATACCGGAGAGTCCATTCACGAGCATTTGCTTCATAACTCGCACGATTTGTTTTGTAGAGATGAGCAATTTCAGGGACAAATGGATCATCGGGATTTGGATCCGTGAGAAGACTTGTAATGCTGAGAAGAACTTTTCCGATGGTAAGAGCGGGAGACCATTGTTGTTTTAGAATGTCAAGACAAATGAGTCCAGACGCATTCACATTTGGATGGTAGATTTTTGTCAAGAACTGAACATGGGGGGGTTTGAAGGGATAATCGACAGGGAATTGGATGCGGAGTTTGAAGAATCCACCTTGGTAAGGGCTATCACTAGGTCCGTAAATAACACCTTCCCAACGGAACATGTCTTCTTCCGTTTCAGGACCTGCGCTACAATTCGACGGCGGATCTTTTTTGAGTTCGTTAAGTTCACGAGTAATACGTTTGGCAGCCATTGATGAGTGAAGAGGTGAGTAATCCTATTTCATGGGGGGAGATCGATTCAATTTTTCCGGCAGCCTAGGATAGAATGAAAACAATCGCGGCTATCTCTGAATTTGCGGGAACCTTCCTTCTCTTATTGAGCATCTTGGCGACTGGAAATGCCTATATCATTGGTGCTACCTTGGCGGTCGTCATTCTTTTGATCGGCGCTACAAGTGGTGGTCATGTAAATCCTGCGGTATCACTCACGATGTACATGAAGGGTGCTCTTTCTCTCCAGGAGCTCTTGACCTATGTGGCTGTTCAGTCCTTGGGTGGTATCTCCGCTTTGTATGCCTATAGAACCTTTGCCTAAAGAATTACTTTCGGTATCGCAAATACAATGCTGCTGTTAAACACACGAGCAGCGTAGCAGGAAGCGCAACGTCTGGGATCTGGGATCCCTGAAACTTCTCTTTGACAATGGGAGCTTTCGAACAGTTGCCATCTGGATGCTTGGAAATCGCAATTCCATCTGGACAATATTGACGATTTTCATATTCTTTTTGATACTCTTCTTGAGATAACCAAGTATCGAGCACCCATTTTTCTTGATAAGGACGACCGTCTGATCCTCGTTTGATATCGGGTGTCTCTGGAATCCAGACAGTCCCATCCACACCTTTGAGACGTCCATAGAAATCACCAATCGGCTGTTTTTCCAACTTACAACGAGGATACCCACTTCCCATGACGGTGTTGATCACAGGAAAGGGGTTCAAGGCTTCCTTCGCATCTTCGAGAACACCTGGTGCGAGACCTTTGAGACCGGGAAGACCTGAGTCTGCGAGAGCACGCTTCAATGTCTTTCCAAGCAAATCACCTTGTGTAACACCTTTGATATACGTGTACATCTCCGCTCCATTTGAACATTTCGCACCCGTTTTCGCATAATAGTTGATGCCCATTGGGAAAATGGGTTTTCCACGTGTAAGAGAGTTACTGGATTCTCCAAAGCCGATCATATCCACGTAGTAAAAAGCCCCTTTCATCGCATCGAAGACGGAGTCCATCGAGTCACCGCGATAGACTCCCGCATATTTCGGTGTAGGAAGCTCCCCCGCATAATCATAGGGAGGTCCAAAAGCACCCATTTCGCTTTCATTGGCTTTTCCTTCTGGAAGAGCGGAAGAGCGTGTTTCATTTCCAAGTTTGGTAGGAGGAGTTCCAGAGCTTTGTGCTGCCATTCCTTTGTCCAAGTTCTACTAAAGACTACCTTAAAGTTTTCTGCTAAGAAAGATCAAAGATGACTGATCGTCAATTAACAGTTGCGATACCTACTATGCGTCGCTGGAAACCCTTTCTTGAAAAATCTCTTCCTATTTATCTTCACTGTCCACAGGTCTCCTATGTTCTTGTTTGTGATGAAACAGGAGAGGATGTAGCAGCGATCAAAGCATCCCCTCTTGGATCCCATCCTAAACTTCGATTGCTTCAGAATGAAAAACGGTTGGGAGCATATTTGAACAAACGCAAATGTATTGAACATGCGCCATCCGAGTGGGTCGCTGTTCTTGACTCAGACAATGTCTTCTCAGAAGAATATTTTGAAAGTATTGAAGAAGAACTCCAGAAGAAAAATTATGATCCAAAATACATTTTTGTTCCAGGAGAAAACATTCGAGTGTTTACCAAAACGGGCGCGCAGGAAAATCGCACTGCGCATTTTTCAGGAATGACCATTACACGAAAGAATTGGAACAAAGTTCTTCAAATGCCCGCGTGGAATTTTTTGCTCAATGATGGAAATTATGTGGTTCATCGCTCTGTTGTTCAATATTTAAATCCGAAATACACTCTGGAACAAGTATACGCGACAGATGCGATTCTTGCGGCAAAACAATTTGTAGAGAACGGATGTTCTTATTATATTGTTCCTGGATTGCGATATATTCATACTGTCCATGACGATAGTGAGTGGTTAAAAACAGATAGGGAATCGACTCGTGTATTAAATACAACCGATTGGCGTATTTACCCTGAAAATTGAAATGATTTTGCCCCTCTGGGGAAAGATAAAAAGAATGTCAATCCTTCTCCCCTTTGCCCAAACACCGCACACGGGCTATACTGAAAAAGAAATGGAATGGTTCCGCGCGGCGAGTGAAACTGTAGCACCAAAAAACAATGATGAGATTCGTTGTTCAAATTGTGGTTCAACCTCTGAAGACTGGGAAATGGAAGAGCAAACTGTCTGTAAGCTCTGTGGAGAAGTGATGAATTCAAATCTAGAAGCGGGGGCGGAATATCGTTTCTTCAGTTCTGAAGATCGTTCTGGAAATGATCCGAGTCGTGTAGGCGCTCCTACTGATGCTCGCTTCCCTTCGTCCAATCTAGGAACAATTATCTTGCTGAAAGCCCAAGGTGGAAATGCGACAAATGCGAAGGCGATGAATCGGATTCGACGCTATCATACGTGGAATATGATTCCCTACAAGGAACGATCTCTTCTCCAGGTCTTTGAGCAGTTTGCCATCGCATCCATTAACAATGGTATCAATGGGAAAGCGATTGATACTGCGAAAGAGCTCTACATTCAATTGGTAGAGCACTGTGATCGCAGAGGTATGTCAAGAAACTGTGTCGTCGCAAGTTCCGTGTATGCTGCGCTCAAGATTGTAGGAGAGCCACGAAAGCCGAAAGAAATTGCGGATATGTTTCACTTGACAACGGCACAGTTTACGAAAGCGTATAAGTACTTTCAAGAGGTTCTTGCGATGGCGAAGCAACGTGGACAGATCGCACAGGAACTCGCTCCGGCAAATCTGGCAAGTACAAAGGCATCAAACTACATTACAAATCCTCTTAGTAAACTTCCCATTTCACGATCTCATTACCAAGAAATCCAGCGGATTGCGATGGAGGTTGCGGATCGCGCAGAAACTCTTCTGGTCAGTCCTGAAAATATGCCACCGTCTCTTGCCGCTGGAACGATCGCCTTCGTTCTTCAACGAACTGGATATACGGAAATTCCGATGGAACGTATCGCATCAGTCTGTAATGTAAGTGAAGGAACTCTTCAGAAATGTCTTAAACGTCTAGAAGCCTCAAAAGATTCTTTGTGGACATCCAAGTAGAATGGGAGCAGGTTCCTCAAAAGGTATACTTACAGCGAGTGAGTTATTATCCAAAACGCAAAATACACGAGACACCATCGAAAATATTTTTCGGTTTCTCAAAGACAAAATGCGCTTTCAAGATTATCTAGCCCTTGCGAATGAAGGACAATGTAAAAATTATGTAATTCTTCTTGCGAGTTCTCTTGAAACAACCTTTGATAAGTTACGGTTTCGTGCTGGACAGACAAAAGATGGATATATTTATTTTCACAAAATTTCAGATGGAAAAACGATTGATCCTGAGACAAAATTAATGTGTATGATTATTGCGTACTATTACATTCGTATTTTCCAAGTCTATGGTGCTCTTGCTCTTACTGTTTTGGATGTCAATACGCGCCTGTATACCATTGGCGGTGGTGATGATGATGAAGAAGATATGGAATTTGAACAAGAAGGAGGTGCGGAACTTGCGCTTCGTGACTCAGACAAATTTGAAGAGAATTTTAAAATTCTACGTCCCTATCTTCGTCGATCGGATCAGACCGATGAATACTACAAGTTCCACGGCGTTCCTATTTTTCTTGCGATGAATCCCATCTCAGAGTCAGGAGTCACCAAATACAAGATTCTCTATGAATTCCGCAATCCCAATCCGAGAAGTCGCAAACGAGACCTCCATTTAACCGCAAAGCTTCGTATCGATTTGAGTCGATCTAAGTCTCAAGCACGATTCTTTTTTGAAGATATTGAAGGAACAAAGAAGAGTGTCCAAGATGTTACATTTGCGATGCAAAAGGGTACTGGTGTTACAGATCAATACACCTTGAAGGGCGAGACAATTCCCAGTGTCTTCCAACGCGCATTTAGTGATTTCCTACGAAAGGGAGATGGTCCTTCTTCGGGACGTGGAGAGGATGATGACGATGAAAACAATGATCGCAATGAAGAACGTCGTGCCAAACGCTATGAGGATTATCGTTACAATTTTTTTGGAACGGACAAGGATCGTCGTGATCGTGAGGAAGACAAAAGTCTTGTCCGCGAATCGCTTCGAACCAAGGCTCTCCAGCGTCAACTTGTCGATCAGTTTACAACCAATCCTATGAAAGCACACTGTGTAGCACGTGGATTACAATTGTTGTCCTCGCGAGGAATGGAGAAAGAGTTCCCTAAAGAAATCTATTCGAGCATTTGTTCATCCAAGTTCTTAATGTCCAAAGGAAAGCAATCCCTTCCTGGACCTGAGGAACATATTTCCAATGAATTGGGATTGTTTACACTCAACCAACTCTTCTATGACAAAGTTGTTCCTGAAATGGGATCGGACATGACGGCGAATGCGAAGGCAAAACAGGCGATTTTCTTAGACAGAATGCAAAAAGTGTTCCACAGCAGTCCTGGTGTATTCAATGATCTTCGAAACAAAACAGCAAGCCAACTTTGTGCGTCAATCAAGGACAAGGATTATGTACGTGTGAACAATAAGGAAGTCATCACAAAACTTCGATTGATTGTCAAGAAGATGATGCTGTATCAGATTGAACATACCGCAAAGGTGATGATGGTCTTACAAAAGATGTTCATCATCCGAGCAGGCAAGCCGTTTGGACTTC
>JACCDP011293944.1_pt1 | contig 17216 bp, 17 predicted proteins | sample 7445841 | NCBI WGS metagenome assembly JACCDP01 (sample SAMN15323441, study PRJNA562643) | freshwater metagenome | isolation source: river surface water | place: USA:Blue River Watershed | collected 2017-08-17 | reverse complement strand
GGGGTATGAAGTAGCTGCGACTGAGGACGCCCGAAGAACAGGCGAAGAAAACAAGTGAACAGCCACAAAGTTAATTCTGAACGACTGGCTAAGGAACGCTAAAAACAAGGGCGTGAGAGACAATAACTGCATTTATGCATACGCTTGACGAACCGCTTGTTATACCCTTGTTTTTATGTTTTTCTGAAGCTGTGATGAGCAGGACGAAGACCGATTTTATTAATGGTTTACACCTATTTTGATTTTTGAAATAATGAGACAACAATTTAAATATGAGGTACTTATACAAATTAATATTTCTCATCTATATTTTAGACTCTTTATTAAAATGAATCAATTCAATAATTTTATTCATGGATTTTTTACATTTTTTGGGTAACGTAAAATAAAATATGCGGCTTAAAAGATTGATAGCAATACGGAAAGAGAAAAAAATTTCGCAAGAAAAAATGGCTCAATTTTTAGCAATGGAACAAACCACATATTCAAGAAAAGAACGTGGGAAATCACCATTAACAGATAAAGATTGGGTAAGAATTGCAACAATATTAGAGGTTGAATTAATCGAGATAATAGGCGAACCAAAATTGGATTGCGAAAATGAAAATTCCTCTGAAATTTATAATAATAAAAAACCGATTTTTGTTTCAATACAAAAAGATTATTTGGATAATCTTATTAACTATAATCGTCAAGTTGAAAGAGAACTAAAACATTTGAAAATTAATTACTTCGTGGTTTCATTCTAAAGGTAGTATGATGAAAATTCTTCTTATTTTACCTACATTAAATTAATAATAATTTCTTTTAGTTTGCTCTAATTTATTAATTGATACAAAATAAAATCAAGTTCTTTTATCATTTTTTCAGTGTGGAGTGATTGAAGGTCAAAAAATGCTATTTCTACATCTCTATATGGAATCTTGCCCTCCTTATAAATCGATAAAGTATTATCATAAATCATTTGATTGCTTTCAATTAATTGATCTATAATTTCTAATTCTGACTTAAAAAAAATAAACTGTTGCTCTCTGAGTAAATTTCTTTTCTCTTTTTCAATTTCCAATAAACTAATTCTACCTAAGAGCTCTTCTTTCTCCAAATCTTTCATTTTTTGGACTTTAAGATAATCCCCTTTATTAAAAATAGGAATGGAAATATTGATTCCTATCGCTTCGTATAAATTCTGATTTATTTGTTCTGAATATGGTTTAACTGGATTTCCTGGCAATGAAAAATCTTTATTATTTGTTGAAAAGCCTGAACCAATTGAACCAGAAAGTGATAAGCTTGGTAAAATGTTTGATCTTGAAACACCAATTTGTTCCTTTAGTTTTGAAATCTCTAGTTTTATTTCACTAATTAAATTTTCTTCATTCCATGTTATCTCCACTTTGAATAGATCTAAGTCATTTGAATTTAAATAATGAAAACTTGACAAAGGCAAACCAATCAGAAAGTTCAAGGCTATTTGTGCATTTTTGAAGTTATTATTTAATTCTAGTAATGCATTTTTCTCTTTTATCATTGAATTGTAACTTCTAAGCGTATCTAATGAAGATATTTTTCCCTCTTGGAATAGTTCTTTTTGAATTAACTGAAGCTGCTCTAAACTATTTAATTTTTGTTCAAACAGTTCTATTTGGAATTGAATTTTACAAGCTTCAATAAATCGTTCAATTACCTTACTTAAATTTTGATTCGCGTTACTTTCATATCTCAATTGATTCTTCTTTTTTTCTATTTCAAATAGTCTAGAAGTGTATAAATATCTGAATCCACTAAAAATAGGAACATTTGTACTCAACCCCATGGATTGTGAATTGACATTGCTAGTAGCGAATGTATTAGTAAATGGATCTACTCTTCGTCCAAATGAAGAATTTAAATTGGTATATGCTGATAAACTCGGTAATAAAGACCATTTGTTAAATTTAATATTTAACTCGCTCAATTTTAAATCTTTATATTGTGTCACCAAAGGTAATTTATTATTTTTTGCAAGGTCTATACAGTTTTGCAAAGTCAAAGTATCTTGGGAATAAAAGACAAAATTGATAATTAAAAAAAGGGATGCAGTTGCTATTTTCATTTTATTTTCCCGATAACTTTTTCAAATAATCGCACCAATAAACGCTTCTTTTTAGTGATGATTCTGACCTTTCCTCTCAATTGAGCTTTCATTGGAATTTTTTTATTGAAGCTTGTTTTTAACTGTTTAGAAAGTTCAATTTTAACTTCATATTTTCCTTCTTTGTCAATTTGAGTTATGTTTAAAACACGCCCTTCGATTAAACCAAACTCTGTTTTTGGAAAATCCAATAGTTCAATAGTTGTTTTTTGTCCCTTTTCAACTTTACCAGCGCCCTCACTTGGAATTGTCGCAATAGCACTGTAACCAATGCCTTCTGGAACAATAATTATTGATGCTTGATTTTGAGTGTAAAATTTATTAAGTTGTAATTGCTTGTTAAACAATACTAGACCGTCACATGGCGCAAGCCAAATCGCACTATTCTCCCAATCCAACAAGCTGTTTTTAAGCGTTATTACAGCTAATTTAAGTTCATTTAATAGTTTTTCTTGTTGACTTTTTATTTCATGTTTAAGCACTTTTAGCTCTTTTTCAAGTACATTCATTTGAATTAAATTTTGTACATTCTGCTCTTTTAAGTTCTGAATTGTTTGTTGGGATTGTGTTTCATTTTTTCTATCTATATTCAAATTCTGATTGGATATATTATTGCCTTTAGCTAGTCTTTCACTACTTTTCAATTCTTCATTAACCAACAAATAATCTTTCTCTGCTAATTTTATTTTTCGATTAGAAATTTCTTGTAACTGTTTTCTAAAAGAGATTTCTTTTTCTAGAGTTTTTACCTTGATTCCAGTTAAATCATCTTCTTGAAGAGCGTTCCATTCTTCAATTTTGAATTGTAGTGTTTCCCATTGATTTTGGTAAGTTCCTAATTGTAATTCAGTTGGCAAAGAGGCAATTTTATTGTTTGGATAAATATCTACTAACTTTTGCAATAAAAACTGTGCTACCTTAATGTCTTCTGCGTTTGCCCTATTATCAAATTCTGCCAGTAATTGGCCTTGATGAACTTGTTGTTGGTCTTTAATATTAATGCTTTTAAGTTGTAGATAAGATTGGTTCGTTAATTCTATAGGAGCTTCTTTGGTTGAAATAATAACATCTCCCGTAATTACATCTGGATATTGTATCATCCACGCGAGTAAAAGTGAAAGTAACAAAAGAATAAAAAACAAACCATTACCACTTCTCACAATCCAAGAAGGAGGATTTGAGAGCATTTCATTCATTGGTTCACTCTTCAAATCAATGGTTATTTCTTTTTTGATTTCCATAACATTTAAAGTTTTTAAGTATTAGTACTTTCAAGTTTTTCGAGCTCCAATTGATTTTTTACCAGGTTAAAATAACTACCATTTAAAGCTAACAATTCGTGATGTGTCCCTCTTTCGATAATACTTCCTTTGTCCATCACAATAATTTGATCTGCATTTTTAACAGTGCTCAAACGATGTGCTATTACTACTGCTGTTCTACCTTTGAAGAATTCATTTAAGTTTTGCATAATGACACTTTCATTTTCTGCATCTAACGCACTTGTCGCTTCATCAAAAAACAAAAATTGAGGACTTTTGTAAACCGAACGAGCAATTAGAATTCGTTGTTTTTGACCACCACTTATTCCCATACCTTCTGCACCAATTTTCGTGTTATAACTTAAAGGCAATTCTTCTATAAACTCTTGAATATTTGCTACATGAACTGCCTTACGCAATTTTTCTTTGTCGATTCGATCTTCCCCAACTGCAATGTTATTTGCAATCGTATCGCTAAACAAAAAACCATCTTGCATTACAGAACCACAATTCTCTCTCCAAATGAATTGAGTAAAGTTGTTCAAATCAATTTTTCCAATTTTAATTTGTCCTGTTGTTGGCTCATAAAAACGAAGCAAAAGTTTCATTAATGTTGTCTTACCGCTTCCACTTGCTCCAACAATTGCTGTGATTTTATTTTTGGGAATTGTAATATCAATATTTCTCAATACTTCTGTGCTTGAACCTGTATATCGAAAGGAAACATTCTCAATCGTAATTTCACAATTATCGGGCAAATCATGTAAGCGTTCTTCACCGATTGGTTCCTCTTCATCTTTATTGTGAATTTCGGCCAAACGTTCTAATGATATACGAGCATCTTGCAACGAAAAAATGAAGCCTAAAAACTGAGATATGGGTCCATTTAATTGTCCGATAATGTAGGAAACAGAAAGCATCATACCCAATGTTAATTGACCATCGATTACCAATTTGGCAGTGAAAAATCCGATTAATATATTTTTAAGTTCATTTATAAAACCTGCTCCTTGACTTTGGAGTTGTTCTAAACGCAAACTACTTATTTGCAGTTTAAATAATTTTACTTGAACCATTTCCCACCCCCAACGCTTTTGACGTTCGGCATTGTGTAATTTAATTTCTTGCATACCAGATATCAATTCCATTATTTTCATGCGTTCATCACTCATCTGCGAGAATCGTTTGTGGTCTAAATCACTTCTTTTTTTCATAAAAAAACTTACCCAAGCAAAATAGATAATCGTTCCGATTAGGAAAATTAAAAATACAGGAATGTTATAAATAGCCAATACTGCTCCAAAAACGATGAAATTGATGACTGAAAAGAGTACATTCAATGATTGATTGGTTAATAAATGTTCAATACGTTGGTGATCTCCTATGCGCTGCATAATGTCACCGGTCATTTTGATATCAAAAAAAGCCAATGGAAGTTTCATCAATTTTATAAGAAAATCAGAAACTAACGAAATATTAATACGGGTGCTTAGGTGCAATAAAATCCATCCACGGATAATTTCAACTGAAGTACGACCTAAAAAAACAAATAATTGACCAACCAAAACGAGGTATAGAAAATTAAGGTCTCTATTTTGGATACCTATATCAACAACACTTTGGGTTAGAAATGGAAATACCAATTGCAGCAAACTGACAACAAACAAACCTAAACCCAACTGAATCATTAAACGGCGGTAGCCTTTCAAGTACTGAAATAGAAAACTAAATCCTTGCTTTGGACTATTATCGTCTTCTTCTTTTTCGTCTAAACGTGGGGTTGGTTCTAATAAGAGCACTATACCTTCTTCTGTTGTTTCATTGGCGTGCCTACCCATCCAATTATCTATAAATTCCTGCTTGTCATACTCCAACAGACCATGAGCAGGGTCAGCAATATATACTTTGTTTTTTTTTATTTTATAAACAACCACAAAATGATTGTTGTTCCAGAAAACAATACAGGGAAGTGGTGCGTTTTCGAGAAGATTCTTAAAATCAATTTTTACACCTAATGTTTTAAATCCAATACTTTCAGCTGCAAAACTAATACCTTGTAAAGAACTACCCGCACGAGTAGTTTCGGAAATTCTTCGTAATTTTTCCAAGGAAATTGTTCTACCATAATGCTTTGCCACCATGCGCAAGCAGGTAGGACCACAATCCATTTGATCGGGTTGATGGTAGTGAGGGAAAGATTTCATTCGTCTTCTCCCCAGAGTTCTTTGTTGATTAATGCAATATTCTCATGATCTATGGAAAATTCATTTTGATTTGAAATCACGCCACATTCAGCTAATGTTCGATATCCTTCTTCACCTTCCCATTTAGCGATATATGGATTGTAGTTGCATTCAATCTTATGATACCATTCGTTTTCTTTTCTTTTATGCGGCAGTCTGTTATCCACGCACATATGCCTGAATTCACAATCTTTACAAACGTCACAAAGCTCTTTATGTACTTTCCAATGTACCTGAAATTCAGCACTTAATATAATTTCTCTTAATTGATCTATATTTTTTATTTCTTTTATATTACCAAAGGTTTCATTACACTCTATTGCGTTTTTTATTTCGCCGTTAAAACCTATGACTAATTTTCGATTGAAATATGTGTTATACTCTTGGGATTCAGAAAACAATTCAAGATTTACATTGAATAAATTAATATTTTTAGAAAAACCTTGTTTTTTCATTTTATTTGTAAAGAAATGTATCAAATCACCTAAATTTTTATTAACAGGAGAATTATAAACAATTACTAATGATAGCTTACTAGAAAACTTTACAAGATTAACTAATTCATCAGTAAAAAAAGTATCATTAAATTTTAAAACTAATTGAATAGTATTTACATTTGTGTAGATTTCCAAATTATTTATAACTTGTTTTAAGATCGGTATTGTATTTCCCTCATAAAATAATATTACATGTTTAATTCCGAGTAAATTACACATTTCTATGTAAAAATTATTTTCAGGAATATCGAAATAATATTCAAAAACAAAAATTAATTCTGGTCTTTTCCATTTAAGTTTATAATTACTTAAACACTGAAAATTTATACTCTGTATTAGTTTGTTCTGATCAAAGTCATAATTTACAATTTTCTTGTATCCCAATACTGAAACTTTCATGTTAAATTCAAAAATAAAATTTGTTTGTACGATTTTTGAAACATACAAAATTTGTCATTGTACAAAATAGAATTGAAATATAAATCGTAATTTATATAATAAGTTTTGACTTTAATGAATTTATAAAATAAAGGTGGATTTTTCAGTTTATTCATTTAGTTTATTTTTAAGGAATAAAAAAATCTCGTAATATAGATTATGACCTCCTTTTTGTGAGACCCAATCAAATTGACCTATGGGATTAATTTCTAAAAAGTGTAAAATATTGTCTTCATTTATTACAAAATCAACAGATCCAGTATTCAAGCCTAAAAATCTCATTAATTTTACACAAGATTTTTCAATTTCTTTATCAATTTCATAAAAGTCAAATTCTAATCGTTTATAGTCTTTTCGGAAGTCTGTACTTTCAGATTTAAAAACAACAGAAAAAGATTTTTCATTTAAAAAAAAAGTTCTAACCTCTCGAAATTTACATATATACTCTTGAACAAAAGATGGAAAAAAAAAATCTTCCATTTCACGTATATTAATTTTCTCTACTTCAGCTGAATAGTATTTATTTTTATGGTTAAAGGTGATTGTTTCATATAGTGCTTTGGTTATTAATTGCTCTTCAGAATTAAAAAAATTTGAAACTTCTTTTTTATTATCAGTAACTATAAATTTAGGAACCCTGAGTCCGTATTGAACAGCTTTTTTCAAAGCAACAAGTTTATTTATTTTATACTTTAAAGGACTTCCAAGAGATTTTTCATCAATTTCATTATAAAAAAAATTAATTAATTCACTAATTTCAAAATTCAAATGCATTTTTGTTATTTCATTTGGCAAAACGCTAGAAACTGAGTGAAAATTCTGTTCTTTAAACAATCCACCTCTAAAAACACAATAATTAACTTTAGTCATATCTAAAACAAAATTATTTTGTAGCCTTAGACAAACATTCAATCTGTTATTTGTGAATTTTATAAAAAGGTTATGCGGTGATTCATCTTCAAGATTTACTCTTAAAAACTTCATTTTATTTATAATTAACCAATCAATTATCTTATTGGTACTTTCATCACCATGTAAACTAAAAAAAACTATCATTATTTAATAGTAAATGTAATTTCTGTTGAGTCAGAAAATACATAATTTAGTTTTGTAAATCCTTTAGAAGAATGAAAATCAAATGTTGCAATACAGTATTTTTTATCCGAATCAAACGATGAAAGTGCACTTATATTTGCAGTATAATAATTATCGAAAAAATTAACATTATTAATTGAATAGTTAAATTCAATAGTTTTGCCTGCTAATTCACCCCAGCCTGCACCAATGAACATTTTAGATGCCCACTTCAAACCCTTTTTTGCTGGAAATTTGACAATAGGAAAAGGAGAAAGCTCCATTTTCTCTAAAGAATAGCTTCTTGGAGGATGGATAAATAGTTTTGTACTATCCTCAATTACATTAGTTATTTCTCCTTTAAAAAATTTTATCGTATCTAAATACTTGCTTTTTTCACTTTCGGTTAAATTATTAGATGTGTAATAGTATTTATATTTAATTTTTGTACCCCCATTCATTTTACCAGGAATAACTATGAGTGTTAAATCAAAATCAATAATTTTTTCTTTCAATTTTTGTTGCACATTATAGGTTATACTACTGTTGTTTTTGAAAATAACATTGTCCTGATTATACTTTGATTTTACATTGGTTTTTCCTTCAGAGTCTACATTTTTTCTGAGAATTTTGAAAAAAAGCGAACATGAAGAACAAATTACAATAATTGTAAATATTAAAAAGTAATTTTTCATAATTCAAAGATTGTAAGCACAAGCCGAAACTTGTGCTTATTTTTTAAATTTTACAATTTATTAGGATCTTTTTTTTCCCAGTAAATGTCTAATTTAAGAATAGTTCCATTTTCATTTTGGTGTTCTGTCCAGGTAACTTTTAATCCGTCTGTTTCTCCACCAATAACTTGAGATAAATCCTTAATCTCTTTTTCTTCGAAATTTTTCATAACTTCTTTTTAAAATAATAAAAATAAATAAAAACTTCACACAAATTGTTCAATTTAATATGTAAAGCCGCACCTCCCACCATTCGGTAAAACAGCTTTCAATGTCTTTTTAGATAATGTTACCGCATTATCGGTTAATGATTTCAATTAAAAAAATATCAATCACTTAAACGAATTTATTTTATAGAAAGTTAAAATGTGTATTTATCTTAGGATGTTTTCAGGAAAGTTTCAAGATGTTATGCGCTTAAAATGCATAAGCTAACGTTTTATTGGTTTTTTCAAATGCTTAAAAAGATTTTTTCATCCACTTTTTATGATCTTGAATTCATTTCATCAAGGTGTAAAATAATTAAACTAATTATAATTTTCATTTCATCATTCTTTGATGTTTACATACATTCCGACTTCTAACTTTAGGATTAGTTTGCCTTTCCATTTTTCTATGCAATAGTTAACGGAACGAGTTTTTATTCTGTGGCTAAGTCCAATGTCTACGGCTTCTTTTCGTTGAAAACTGTCGGGTAGAGCGTCGTAGAATTTTTGTTTTTTGGGTGGATTCTGGACGGTATGTTGTGCAGATTGGTTGGGTAAATTGGTAAACATCAAAATGCTGTGTTGAATGTAAATACCCACTAATTTCCAATGAGGTTAATCAGAATTGGAAATGTTCCAATTTTATCAAGTAATTTTTTAACTAAAGATTAAATATGTTTGATTGATAAAGATTGTTAGAATAGTGGAATTTTAGTTTAACTGAACATCATATTTTGAAATGAAAAAATCATCTAATACTTCTTTATTTTTTTCAGAAATAATGTAATCAACCTCATCTTCAGAAAAAGGATAAATCCCGAAGTTTTTAATGTAGTTTCCATTCAAAGAATAGTAACTTGATGAATAGGGTTTACTGGTCATTTTGATATAATACCAAAAAACAGAAGATTCCATTATTTTACGAAGCATTAACATTTCTCTTTCTGAATGACCGATTACAGCTAGACCATTATAAAAAAGTAGGTTTTCATCAGAATTCATTAGGAAATTAGGGGTTCTGTCTGAGTATTTTGGAAAGAACATTTTATTTTTAATTTTCTCTAGGGATTGCGTTCTACCAAATGCAAACCAGTTTTCATAATTACCATTGCCTTTATCCCTTGTTTCTAAAATTTTTCTTTTATTTAAGAGATACTTGTATGCTTCAGGAAAATTTTCTTTGATAACCTCCTCTTGTAAAAGTTTAGGTTTGTTCTCGTTACTGTAAGGAAAAATTACTTTTTCCTTTAGATTACTAAAATTGACTTCGCGGCTGAGTTTGTTCGAATTTAAAATATCCTTACAAATACCTTTTTCAATTTTATATAAGCTTCCATTTTGCAAATAATAGTAATTTGTGTCCTCAGCGACCGGTCTAAAAATATAAATATCATTTTTAAGTGTTGCTATCCCATGTCTAGTCTGATAAAGATGACCAAATGGAATACCAGTAGATTCAATTTTTGATATAGTTTTGTTGTCTTTCAAATTCCAACCTTTGTAAGCGTCTAACGTACGATAATCTATTTTAGCAAAATTCTTCTTTTTTGAAAGGGCGGTGCTTAAAATATTTGAATATGAAATGTAAGATTGAGTATTATTTTCTATTAGACAAATGCATGTGTATGTATTTTTTGATTTAAAAACCTGTTCAGCTCCAAAATCTATAATAGTAAAGCCAAGCTGTTTGCGTTGAAAATATGCTCTCAAGTCTCTTCCATTTAAACTCTTGAAAAAAGAATTCATTGTAATAAATCCTAGAATACCATTTTGAGACAAATTTTCAACTGCGATTTGAAAAAACGGAATGTATAAATCTGAGTTCCCAGATTGACACACTTCCCATTTTTTCAAACTATCCTTCGTTTTTTTATCTAAATTTCTTGCACATACATAAGGAGGGTTTCCTAAAATAATACTGAAGCCTTCAAAATTATTTATGTTTTCAAACCAATTAAATTCAAGCGAATCACCTTGAAAAATGTTGAATTCAAAAGCTTCTGGATCCTCTCCATTAGCAAGTCCCAATAAAGACAACAACAACTTCGTTCTTGTAACTGAATAATCTTGAATGTCTAAGCCAAAGATATTAGATGCGAAAATTTCTTGATAGGTCCGATTTGTTTTTTTATTTAATTCAATAGATGCATTAAACAAAAATCCGCCACAACCACAGGCAATATCCGAAATCTTAAGCGTGTTTTCAATTTCCTGCATTTTGCCCAGCGTTTCGTCAATGATAAACGTTCGAATGTACTCTGGTGTATAAATTGCTCCATTAATTATTCTATCTGCAGGAGAAATAACAAATTCAAAAAGTTCGATCAGTTCTTCAAATCCAAAATTTGATTTGTCTATTTTAATATTGGAAATTAATTCGTCTAATTTATTTAGCTCCTCACCATCTTCACCGTCAATAAAATAATTTTTTAGAAGATTATTATTCAGTGGAATTAAATTGTTTACACGTAAAAAGGCACTAATAATAAGTCTGTCAACTTCCTTTGGATTAGTTGAACAGTGCTGACTTAAATATTTGAATGTGCTTTTCATTTTAAATTGTAAAAATTAGTTATCTTCTAATATCACTTGGTTCATAGCGTGCTATTTCTTTTTCTTCATTTAACAAAAGAGTTAAAGCCATTATCTTATCAAATAATTTTAAAATAACCTGTAGAATTTCTTCGGTCATTCCATTTTTTTCAGCAGTGTCCTTCATCTTTTTTGAGAATTCTATTAAACTTTTAATCTTATCACGCATTAATTTTTCTCTTCTTTCGTTGATTAATTGTGGTCTGTTCAAATTTAATTTTTCGACTAAATATTTTGAAGCAACATAATTTCCACGCAAAATTCCATTTTGTTCGAAACTAAATAGAACATTGTAATCAACATCCTTGGGGTCAGGATATGAAATTACTGAATGGTCACTATTTGGGTCATTTGGCCAGTCGTTACTTTTAAATCTGTTACATATAGCACAAGCATAAAAAAGATTTTCAAACTCTTTTAACAGATGATTGAACTTATTTATTGATTTTGGTCTGAAATGTTCTACATGAAAATTATCATAGCCCCCTAAAGGATTTTCACCAATAGCACAATAAACACATTTTTGGTCAGCCTCTCGCCTTAGGAAAGGTTTATAGTCTCTATATTCTGCAACTTGACTAGGTCTTTGAGTCTTAGTTTTATCTATGACTGTCCAATTCATTTACTTCCTTTTTTTATCAATTGATCAAGTTCTGATGCTAACTCTTCTATTTCTTTTGATTTTTGATCAAGTTCTGCTAGCCAATCTGTTCTATCTTTGCTTATGAAGGCAGATAATGGTAATTCCAGTTTTGTTTGCAATGCTTTTAGTTCATTAATTTCATCCTCTGTTGCATTCTCTAAAGCAACAGATGCTGAGAGTTGTGCTAACCTTTCATATTCTTTTTGAAAATTTGACAGATAGGATTGAGTTGATCTGACAAACCTTTTTACATATTGACGAGAACTCGACATTTCTTCAAAACTTGTCCTTGAAATAACATCATCGAATTCACCTTTCATTTCTTCAATTTGCTCATCGTCTGCATGAGCAGTAATCATAAATATCGGCAATTGTTTATTTGTTTTTCTTATTTCCTTTACCAAATCATGACCAGTGTGGTTACAGTAGGTTGAATCTGACAATGGTTCTTCATTAAGTCTTTCATCAACAAGCAAAACAATAATTTTTTCATTAACAAGCCATTTTTGGTAATCGGTATAAGTGGGAAGAGGATCAATTGAAATAGTTTTCCATTCAACGCCTTCTTCTCTAAGATGCCTAGCTATTCTCTTAGTTAATCTTTCTCTAACATCTTTTCTATCATCTATAATTGCAACTGTGCCCATAATTTTATTTTTTAGGTAACCAAATAGTAAATTTCGCACCATTCAAAAGTTTGTCATTTTCAACAAATCTTTGTCCGTCCATGTCATCGATAATGGATTGTACAATTGTTAATCCCAAACCAGTTCCTGAATCATTTCTTTTTTCATCTGTTTTGGTTGTATAGAGAGCTTCCCAAATTATTTCTTTGAAATCTTCAGCTACACCATTTCCAGAATCAGATATTATGATTTCAAAACCTTCTTTATCTTTATTAACATTTTTAAGATAAATGTGTATTTCTCTAGAACCAACACTATGCAAACATGCTGAATACGAATTTGTCAGTAAATTAACCAAAATTGTTTCGATATCCATAGGAAACGTTTTTGCATTCACGTCCTCTAAAAAGGTTGTTAATTTAATCCCTCTTGCTAAAAATGTAGAATTTATTTCTTTAATTGTTTTTTGAATTAAAGATTTAACATTTATATCCTTACGTTCTCTTTTGTCTCTCTTTATTCTAGTTAAAGCGAATGTCCCCCATTCGGAGACATTATTTGCATAACCTTTAGCAGCTATTAATTCTTTTAATGCTTCATCAATATTTGGTGGAGTTTCAATTAATGATTCAATTGCCTCTTCGTTTGCCATTTTAAATTGTGAAATTGACATTTGTGTTTCATGCCCGAAAACAGCAGAAGCTATGCCAATAGTCGCAAGGCCACCAAGAGTTCTATTCTTATTTAAAATTTCCGTTATTGTTTTTGACGTTTCATCAGTCTGCTCAATAACAGTTTGAACTCTATTTGATGCATTAAGTACATACTCATGATTATTTTTTTGAGCTTCTTTTTTTAGATTATCAAGTTCGACTTTCATTAGATCAAGTTGCTCCTTGTACTCCTCTAGTATCTTTTTACTGCTTTTTTTAGAAGGGTTATTTTGTGGTGGATTTAAATGCTGATTTATTTTATGTCTATGTAACTCCATTAATCTCATTCCACACAATACCAATGCTCTTAAATCATAATAACCCTCATTATGAACTAATCCTTCTCTAGCTGAACTATCTGTAAGATTGACGTTCTCATCACGACTAATATAAACTGCACCTAAGACTTGATTGTTTTTCACCATCCAATCTTCTCTTCCAATACCAGCAGGGTTTTGACCTTGTCGTTCCCCAAGGTTTAACCAGTCCTCACCGGCTTTTCCGGAAAACCCATAAGGTTTAACACTAATATTATCTCGGTATATTTTAACTCCTCCGTTATAACTCAAATATTCCTTTAATTGGTTAAGTGTAAATCCTGTACCTTTCAGCAAAGCTGACTCTCTCGGGTAAAACATCAAGTCAAAAATTACAGGCCCACATTGTGGTTTATTATCCGTAACTCCGAAATCTTTTACATCACGAAGATAACCCTTGTTCTTGTCTTTCGTTTTTTGTGAGAGTTGATTCCATTTGATTGTTTTTTCTACTTTATCACTAATATCATACTTATCTTTTAAGATGTATTTAATTTCATCACTTTCCCCGTCATAGTAAACATTTATTTCGACTTCGGGCTGAAGATGTTCTTTAGGTTTTATCTCTCCTTTAAATTCGGATTCAATATTACTTTCAATTACGATTTCAAAATCTTTAACAGTTCTGAATGGGGAGGTCAATATAGATAATTCATCATATAATCTTTGAAGATCAGAATTACTCCAAGAGTTTCTTAAGTGTGTTATAATTAATTGTGTACCAGTTTTATTGGTTGAATTTTTTGATACAGGAATTGTTATTGTGGGATTTACAATTTTCTTGAACGGAATTAATAATAAATCAACACCTTGTCTATTAAAGTCATTCCAATTTATTTTCAATCCAAAAATATCATCATCTGCAGATTTTGTGGTCAATGCTATTTCAGAACCTAGTCTATCAGCTGATAATCGTCCAATTCCTTTCTCACCTGTTTTTCTTCTTTTACGAGCAGTTATCTTATTACTTCTTTTAGTTGAGTATCCTATTCTTAACCAATTACTGATAACTTCACTGCTTTTCATTCCAACACCATTATCTGCGACCCTGATAAAACTTTTTTCATGGTCATCATTGTCAATATGGATGTTTATTTCAACACGTGTAGCATCCGCATCATATCCATTTTTAACCAGTTCTAATATTGCGGTAGTATGATCTTTAATACTCTCCTTACCTAAGTGAGCAATGGTGCCTGAATCTGTTCTAAATCTTAAATTGGATGAATCAAAATTTATAATATCAGTTGATAACTCAAGAAAATGCTGATAATCAAAATTGTCAGAACCCAGTAATTCTAACAATTTACTTTTTATCTCCTCTTCTGTTTTCATGCGATGTGTTTCATTTTCCATTCTAACTATTCGTTAATTAATTCTCTTGTTGAAACGTTTAAAATTTCAGCTATGGAGACCAAAGTTTTAAGATTTGGTTGAACATCATTGGTACACCATCTTGAAATAGTAGCCTCATTTTTACCTAATTGTTCAGCCAACCATTTACTACTCAAGTTCTTTTCTACCAAAACTACTTTTATTCGATTTATTGCTTTTGGACTCATGTTAATTGCATTCTATGCAAATATATTGATTATCCTAAATTAACTTTGATCTTAGTGATTTATAAATCAATTCTATTGAAGGAAAAAGTCACTCTTTTCTTTTCTGAAACTTTCATGAGACCAAATACCAGCAGTTCCAATTATTGCTATGTTTTTATAAGACCAAATTTCTTGGTTATAATTTTTTGTAATTCAAAAATCATCTCGAACTCTTTCCAATTTTTATTTACTTTTTTGAGACAAAACAATCACCTTGTCTCACTCAAAGATTTCAACAAATTAATCAAACTCAATTGCGGATGGCAGTCGGATTTATCTGCACGATAGGAGACGTGTGTCCAGATACCGGGAGTTCCATTCAGTGCTTGGGTGTTGAGTTTCCACATATCGGGTTGATAGGCGTTGGGGATTTTGTATCTCTCACACAGGTATTCAAGAAGGATTTTTAAGGATTCCAATTGCTCGTCTTTGTATTTTTGGAAATAGCGGTGTCCACGCCATTGCATGCCGTAATCAATGACTTCTTCTTTGGGAACTTCAATGTTGAAGGTGGAGTAAAATTTACCACCTTTTTCAACCAAAGCTCCCCAATTGCATATTTCTATTCCTATTGATTGTTTGTTTAATTGGGTGTTGTTTGGGTTATGAGTCCCCAAGTGATGCGCCCAATGTGCGGAACTGAAACATTGGTAAATGGTTCCTTCGCCATCGATGACAAAAGCTGTTGCTACACGCACGGGGGTGTAGCCCCAACCGTTGATAACGCTAGTTGCTCTTGGGCCACTGACGGTATGGTGCAACACGATCTGTTTCTTCGTGTGTGCTTCGGGATAATACTGTGCTTTGTTAAGTGGAGATTGAATAAGATTAATCATGATTTTCTAAATTTAATTATTGATTAGTGAGTGAGGATTTACCCTTAGGAGCTATCTCTGAATAAGTTTGAAGCTCACAGGTGCCCTTGCCTTTAATTTGTTATGAATTATCGCTTTTGAAATTCTCTTTAAGGGAAAAAATTTAGTACATGTACTAAGAAATATAGTATAAGTACTATTGGATTTGCGTAGAAATACGTTCATTTTCGTTTGTCGGGAGTGTTGTTTGGAAAAGCGATGAGGTTGAACATTTCACGCATTCGGGAGCGCAAGCGATTGCCATAAAGTACTTCCAAATCGGATGCGCTGAGGTTGGTGGTGGCATGGGTAACATAGCCTTGTTTGACCATCAAATCATACCGATTCAGAAGAATTTCAGCAATGGTGTTACACTCATTTCCGTAATACTTCGTGTTTTGTTCCACACCTAAATCATCGAAGCAATAAATCTTTGGTGTCCAAGAATACTTTTGAATAACCTGATAACCTTCTTCGTGGAACTCAGCTGCAATGGCTCTTGAAGAACGAATGAAAAAGTGGTTGATTTCAAAAGTAAAATCGTTCATGAGGGTAATGAGCGATGTTTTACCGCAACCTATCGGGCCCGCCAACAGGATTCCTTTCTGCGTATCGATGCCTTTTTCTTTGCATAGGTCTTCGCACTTGGTGAAGTAAATCAAAAGCTTTGAAATAATAGGCAGGTCTTCTTTGAGGATGTGGAACTTTTTACCAAACTTCTGTCGGCCGATGTGTTGCAAGTAATAAATCGTTTTTTCGAAATCAAAATTTCTCGCTCCTTCTTCATCAATGAAGTAGGGCTTCTCCGTTGCCGGGTTATAAGGTTTCTTCATAATTGGTGGGTTTAGCGTGTAATTGATGAGGAGCGAGTTTGCCCGCTTTTTCTGATAGGAACTTCTTGCTTCGCAGAATCCAATTTTTTGCAGCCGCTTGCCAGTTTTTCATTTTGGCTTTTCCGACTATCCAACCATTTGCCTGATAGTACAAGAAAAAAGGTTCAGCTTCTTCCAATTCAAACTTTTGAATTTTAAAAAATTCTAAAACATCTTCCAGTGATGGTGGCGTAAAATTCGTTTTACGCTCTCCTTGTTTATTCTGTTTAGATAGTTTATTATTGTTTGTATTGTTTATAGAAGGTACCAGTGCTTGTACCACTGCTAATACATTGGTTGTATCATTGGTTGTACCACTGGTTGTATCACTGGTTGTATCGAAATTGTACATCTCAACGATGCTGCCTTTATTTGAATCGTGAGATGGGAAATACAACAAAAAACCCCAGTTG
>JACCDP011318902.1_pt1 | contig 17219 bp, 14 predicted proteins | sample 7445841 | NCBI WGS metagenome assembly JACCDP01 (sample SAMN15323441, study PRJNA562643) | freshwater metagenome | isolation source: river surface water | place: USA:Blue River Watershed | collected 2017-08-17 | reverse complement strand
CAGGCCAGGTCTCGCTGGGGCATGCCGCCTTCGTGGCCATCGGCGCCTACGCCCAAGCCTGGTTCCTGGGCAAGGGCCTGCCGCTCGTGCTGTCACTTCCCGCTGCCGCCGGGGTCAGTGCCCTGGCCGGTTTGCTGGTGGGAATACCGGCCATCCGCATCTCCGGCCTGTACCTGGCCATGGTCACCTTGGCCTTTTCGATCATCGTCGAGCAGGTCATTGGCCGCTGGTCCTCGGTCACCGGTGGCTTCACCGGGCTGCCGGTGCCCGATGCTCGCTTGCTCGGTTTGGACCTGGGCAAGCCCCTGCCCTTCTACTTTTTCTGCCTGGGCATGTTGGTGTTGGTGATCCTGGCGCTGCGCAATCTGATGCGATCCGGCTTGGGGCGGGCCTTCATCGGGGTGCGCGAGTCGGAGGCGGCTTCCTACGCGCTTGGCATTTCAGTCGACCGGGTCAAGGCCACCGCCTTCGCGCTGTCGGCCGGCATTACCGGGCTTGCCGGCGCGGTGCTGGCGCACCACCTCAAGTACCTCACGCCTGATGGCTTCACCCTGCTGCTCTCGCTTGAACTGGTGCTGATGGTCGTGATTGGCGGCTTGGGAAGCCTGCGCGGTGCGGTGTTGGGCGCCATCTTGATCAGCATGCTGCCTTCGGTCATTTCGCGTGCCAAGACGTTCCTGCCCGATTCGGTGGCCAAGCAGTTCGGCATGGAAATCTTCACATTCGGCCTGGTGCTCGCGCTGTTCGTTCTGTTTGAGCCGACGGGACTCAACGGACGCTGGCTGAAGGTACGTGCCTTTCTGGAGTCCTTCCCGCTGTATCGAAAAGACACCTTCAAGCGCAACAAGCGCTACATGAAGTCGGAGCGCTACCGATGAATATGCCTCACTCCGGCGCTCTGATGGAGGTCGATGGTCTTGCCCTCACCTTCGGTGGAGTGCGCGCGATCGCTGACCTCACGATGCGCGTTCATGCGGGTGAAGTTCTGGCGGTGATCGGCCCCAATGGTGCGGGAAAGACCACGCTGCTCAATGCGGTCACCCGGGTGTTCGACCCGAGCGCCGGGCGCATCCGCTTCAAGGGCCAGGACATCACCGCCCTGCCCCGCCAGCGTATCGCCCACCTCGGGATGGCGCGAACCTTCCAGAACATCGAGCTGTTCGAGGCCGCCACAGTGCTGGACAACCTGATGCTGGGCCGCCACCGTTTCCCGCAGGGCCAGTGGTGGCAACAGCTGCTTCGCACGCCTGCACTCGTCCGCCGCGAGGAGGAAGCCTATGCCGAGGTGGAGCGTGTCATTGATTTCCTTGAGCTCTCGCCATGGCGCAATGCGCCCATTTCTGGACTGCCCTATGGCGTGCGTAAGGTGGTGGAGCTCGGGCGCGCCCTTTGCTGCAAGCCGGAACTCCTGTTTCTGGACGAGCCCGCCTCCGGTCTGAACCCGGAGGAAACCCGGGATCTGGCCTTTTGGATCGACGACATCCGCAGCGACCTGGGCATCACCGTGGTGATGGTCGAGCACGATATGTCTCTGGTCAGCGCGATCGCAGACCGGGTCATTTGCATGTCTCAGGGCCTCCTGCTGGCCGAGGGTACGCCGGCCCAGGTTCAGTCTGATCCTGCCGTGGTGGCAGCCTACCTGGGGGCATGACGATGGCGACGAACATGACCACGTCTGGACAAGATGCGCTATTGGAAGTGCGTAACCTGGAGACTTGGTACGGCCCAATCGCCGCGATGCAGGGCGTCAACCTCAGCGTGCGAAAAGGCCAGATGGTGGCGGTCTTGGGCGCCAATGGCGCAGGCAAGACCACCTTGCTTAACACGCTGGCCGGCGTGGTCGACCCATTCAAGGGCGAGGTGCTCTGGCAGGGCGAGCGCATTCACGGCCTGGATGCAGACGCGGTCTGCCGCCGTGGCCTGGTGCTGGTGCCTGAAGGCCGGCAGATTTATCCCTTCTTGAGCGTGCGCGACAACCTGGCCATGGGTGCGTACACACGCAAGGACGAGGCGGGCGTACGCGATGACCTCGCCCGCGTCCTTGGCTGGTTCCCACGCCTGCGCGAGCGCGAATTGCAGCACGCCGGACTGCTCTCAGGCGGCGAGCAGCAGATGCTGGCCATTGGCCGGGCCTACCTCGCCCGTCCGCAACTGCTGATGCTCGACGAGCCCTCCCTCGGTCTGTCACCCCTGCTCACGAAGGAAATCTTTGCCATCGTGAGCCGTATCCGCTCCGAGACCGGAACCGCCATTTTGGTGGTGGAACAGAACGCCGCCATTGCACTGGCGCACGCCGATGACGGCTACATCATGGAGCTAGGGCGCATCGTTGCGGCCGACACCTGCGCCGCCCTGAGCCAGAAGGCCGACGTGCGCGAGGCCTATCTCGGAGGCCATGCGGTGCAGACTGCCAGCGGCACCGCCCAGCGCTGGAAGCGGCGGAGGACCTGGCGATGAGCGGGACAACCATCGCAGTGCCCGGGGTGCACCAGCCCATGGACTTTGCCGCCCGCGCCGCCGAAGCTGGCGCCTGGGGCGAGTTTCTCGGTCATGAAACCCCGGCCCGGCTGTTTCGGGCTCGCTGCCGGGAATGGGCGGACCGCCCTGCCTTGCGCCACAAGGTGCTGGGGCTCTGGCAGACGACCACCTGGGGTCAGTACTACGAACGCGCCCGCGCGGTGGGACTGGCTCTGGCAGACCTGGGGCTGGCCCGTGGCGACAGGATCTGTGTGCTGGCCGAGAACCGTCCCGAGTGGCTGTACGCCGACCTCGGCGCCCAATGCATGGGTTTTGTCGGAAACGGCATCTACCCCACCTCCTCTCCCGACCAGGTGCGCCATGTGCTGGCCGACTCGGGCACGGTGGTCCTGTTCGTCGAGAACCAGGAACAACTTGACAAGGCACTTCAGGTACGCAGCCAGTGCCCGGCGCTGCGCACAGTGGTGGTGATGGACCGTGAGGGCTTGCGCGGCTTCCAGGACCCGGCGGTGATGTTCTTCGACGAGCTCCTCGCCCGCGGCCTGGCTCTGGCGGCGGACCGGGCCGACGCGTTCGAGGCTGCCATCGACGCCAGCCGGCGCGAGGACCTGGCCTTTCTGGTCTACACCTCGGGGACGACCGGCGCGCCCAAGGGCGCCATGATCATGAACTGGAGCCTGATGTTCCAGATGCACACCGCCGACCGCTACTTCGAGGTCAGGCCGGGCGACAAGTCGCTGTCTTTTCTGCCGCTTTGCCACATCGCCGAGCGCATGGCCACCGTGTTCAGCCCGCTCTCTGTGGGGCTGATCGTGCACTTCCCCGAGAACGCGGGGACGGTGATCAACGACATCCGTGAGGTCGCCCCGCACCTGGTGTTTGCCCCGCCGCGCTTCTGGGAGAAGATGTACTCGCAGGTGGAGCTGTTCATGCGCGACGCGGTCGGGCCGGCGCGCTGGGCCTACAGGCAGGCCCGGCAGGCCCTGGAGGTGTCGGTGCAGGCCCAGGCTGACGGCGGGCCGGCGCTGGCACTGTCACTGCGGGCGAGACTGCTGCAGTGGTTGGCCCTGCGCAATGTGAAGGTCTTCCTCGGACTGCAAAACGTACGCACCGCACTCACCGGCGCTGCGCCGGTGCCACCGGACCTGATCCGCTGGTTCTTGGCCTGCGGCATCGAGCTGCGCGAATCGTTCGGAATGACAGAGACCTCGGGCGCCGCTTCGATTACCCGGCGCGGTCGTATCCGCCTGGGCTGGGCAGGCGAGCGTCTGCCGGGCACGGAGGTCCGGCTTGGCGCCGACGCCGAACTGCTGGTGCGCGGCCCCAATGTCTTCGGCGGCTACTGGAACCTCCCGGAAAAGACCGCCGAGGCACTGGACCCAGAGGGCTGGCTGCACACCGGCGACTGCGGTGAGGTGGCCGAAGACGGCTTCCTGGCAATCCGAGACCGGATCAAGGACATCATCATCACCTCGGGCGGCAAGAACATCACGCCTAGCCACATCGAGAACCTGCTGAAGTTCAGTCCCTACATCACCGATGCGGTGGTCATTGGCGACGGGCGCAAGTTCCTCTCCTGCCTGGTGATGATTGACCAAGAGCATGTGGCCCGCCACGCCCAGGAGCAGCAGGTGCCCTACACAGACTTCGCGAGCCTGACCCGTGCGCCTGCAATCGTCGACTTGGTGCGTGCGGAAATCGAGCGAATCAACGGACAACTCGCCCGGGTCGAGCAGATCAAGGAGTTCCGGATCATCTCCGAATTGCTCACCGCCGAGGACGAGGAACTCACGCCGACCATGAAACTCAAACGCAAGGTCATCGCGCGAAAGTACGCGACCCTGATCGATACCATGTATCCCACTGAGACGGCCGCTCAGTAGCGATGGAAGCGACCTCTACGGCCAGACAGACTACCCCATCAATGAAGGAGACGAACCCATGAAATTCCAACGACGCACCCTTCTGGCCGGCGCCGCCCTGGCGGCAGGCCTGGGCGCCAGCGGCCTGGCCCAGGCACAGTCCCAGGGCGTGACCGACAACGAGATCGTGCTGGGCACCCATTTGGACCTTTCCGGTCCAGTGGCTGCGGGCATGCCCTCCCTGCGCAACGCGATGCAGCTGCGCATCGACGAGGTCAATGCCGCCGGCGGCATCAATGGCCGCCGGGTCCGGCTGATCGTCGAGGACAACGCCGGCCAGCCCCAGCAGGCGGTGCGCGCGGTGCAAAAGCTCACCAAGAGTGACAACGTGTTCGCGATCATCAACCCCTTCGGTTCGGGGGCCAACCTGGCCACCCTCAAAATGGTGATCGACGCCAACGTGATCCTGTTCGCGCCCTGGGCGGCTTCGAACATCATCCAGAAGACGGCCAACGGCAGCCCCTTGGTGTTTACCACCGTGCAGAACTACGACAGCACCACCGCCACTGGCGTGTCCTGGGCGGCCAAGAACTGGAAGCCCCAGCGCGTGGGCGTGATCTACCAGGAGGGCCCGTTCGGTGACATGGTCAAGGCTGGCGTCGCCCAGGCTCAGAAGGAGGCTGGCGGCTTCACCGTCGCAGCCGAGGCGGCCTGGAAGGCTGGCGACATCGACTTCTCCTCCCAGGTGGCCCGTATGCGGGCGGCCAACGTCGACCTGATCGTGGCTGGCACCATCACGCGTGAGACGGTGGCGGTGATGGCCGAGACCAAAAAACTGGGCTGGAACGTCAAGGTCCTGACCGCGTTGCCGGGTCGCAGCACCATCGTGATCGGGGTGGGCAAGGACGCTGTCGATGGCCTCTACGGCATCGGCGGATGGCGCCTCCACGACGCCAGCTCCAGGGAGGCCGACGCGATGAAGTTCATGACGGCTTTCAAGCAGAAGTTCAACATGGACGCCGACGAGAACGCGGGCAATGCCTACTCCTACACCAGCTGGTTCCTTAGCGCGTTGCAGTCGGTCGGCCGAAACCTGACCACTGACGCCGCTGTCAAGGCCCTGCAGGCGAGCAGCCACCAGGACTTCACCACCTACTCCCGTCAGAGCTTCAAGGCCAACCATGTCAACCCGGAGCTTGTCTCGATCGACCAGGTCAAGGGTGGCAAGTGGACCAAGGTCTCCGACCCCATGAGCGGCATCATCAAGTAAGCCGCAGGGCGCCGCCTACCGGCAGCGCCCTTCTCCCATGACAAAGGGGCAGCCTCGGCTGCCCCTTGTCACGTCTGCGGCTGATTGGCTCAGGGCGGCGGGAGCATACCGTCGCGGATGAAGCGCCGGTCGGCCCAGCAACTGTGGGTGCCGCTGCTGATTTTGTGAGGAAGCGCGATGCGCACCACCGGGCCCGCCTCAAAGCGCTTGCAGTCGATCAACAAGCACTCTGAGGTTTGCGTGTTCTCGTCGGTGATGAAGCTGACCAGGTAGCCGTCGTCCTCGTCCTTCGCGTCGATACGGGGTACGAAGGGCGCCTCGCTGGCGTAGCGGCCCTCGGCCAGTTGCAGCGCCCAGGACTGCCCGGTGGCAAGGTCGTGCTTGACGAAGCCTTCAAAGAGAAACCAGCCCGGCGTTGCCACCGCGGAGTACGCGTAGCGATAAGGCCGCCCCGCATAGCGCTGGTTGTACATGCCGAACTCCAGGACCCGCTCGTCGAGGTGCTGCTCGGTGGTGGTTCCGGTTTTGAGGTTGAAGCGCCACCGGTGGAGCTTCGGCCGCGTCATGTGCTGGTCCAGAAACCCCATGAGGTGGGCGAAGCCGCGCGGTGCATCGCGCATGGGCCCCGGCTCGGGGTTCTCCTGGAAATAACCGTCCATGACCACTTCGTCCCCCTCTTCGTAGGCGTTGAGGAAGTGGAGGATGTAGGTGGGCGCGGCCTCAAACCAACGGATGTCGTGCCCGTTGCCGCGGCGAGGGATGATGCCAAAGCGCGATGGCCGGTCATGCATCCGGGTGGCGTGGAAGCCCCCCTTGAGTGCCTCCAGGTCCCAATGCAGCGGCAAGTCATTGAGGATGGCGTAGTTGCGGGTGAAGGCCATGTCGTGCGGCAGCCGGGGGCCGGGCACGGGCACCGGAACATAGTGCACGAGCTTGCCGTGGCGGTCGACCACGCCGTAGTGCATGTAGGGCGCATGCTTGGAGTAATTGAAAAAGAGCATCTCCCCGGTCGACTCGTCCACCTTGGTGTGCGCCGACACGCCGTCGATTGGCGCCCAGCCGGCCAGACCCTGGTTCTCCAAGGTGTCGGGGTCGAGCAGGTAAGCCTCACCGCACTGGTAGAAGGTGGAGACCACCTTGCCGGCGTGCACCACCACGTCGGTGGAGGACGAATCTTTGAGCCCCTCGTGAGCGCCCCAGCCCGGGCGCAGCGACGCACCTGGCGGCGCCATCAGGCCGCCCCAAAGCGAGCGCCCGGCCTCCTGCTCGGCCTCAAAGCCACGGGTGCGCACAAAGCGGTTGCGGTAGTCGGCCTGCCCGTTGCGAAAGCTGATCAGGTGCAGCATGCCGTCGCCGTCGAAGGGGTGGTAGCGCCCGATCGGGTTGTGCACCGGAATCTCGGTGTTGCGCACATAGATCCCGTCGATGTCCGTCGGGATTTTTCCCTCGATCACTGCCAGCCGGCTGGCATTTACCTCGCCGTACATCGGGGTCCAGGCCCCCTTCATATAGGGGTGCTCGAGGTCACTCAAGGTGGTGACGATCGGGGGCAACTGCTCGACTTGCATCGGTTCTCCTCGTGGCAGGCGGACTTGCATTTGAAGCGGGAGCGGCAACCCAGTTTTGCGCTTGCCCCAAACGCGTCCTGAGAATCTTAACTTGTCAGTTTGATTATGCAAGCCAACCCGACCTCGCCCGATCAACGGTAGCCGAGTGCCGCTGCGGGGGCGCTCGTTTCGGCGCAGTCGATCGCCTCCTTGGCTGCATGGCTGTCGATCGACGCTACCATGACAAACCGTGGCGACGAGCAGTCTCATTGCGCCGCGTTCATCGAAGGGTCCGGTGTGATCGTGGCAGTTTCAGACAACAGCGCAGAAGGTCATGATGCAGTGAGCGCGCTATCCGAGGCAGATACCCCATGAACCTCGTGATCAACGCTGTCGGTTTTCAGGTGGCCTGGTGGGCGCTGGTTGCCGGCGTCGCGCCGGGCTATGAGGGTGCGGCGCTTGCGCTTTCTGCCCTGCTTGCAGCGGCACACCTGCGCTTTTTCAGTCCGCGTCCAAAGAGGGAGCTGGGGCTTGCCCTAGCGGCCTGGCTCCTCGGGCTTGGTTTTGACTCCTTGCTTCAAGCGGGCGGGTTCATCACCTTTCAAGGCGCCTCGCTCGGCCCACTCAGCCCGTTCTGGCTCTGGGCCCTGTGGGCGCTGTTCGGATTGACCCTCGACGCGTCGATGTCCTTTTTGCAGCGCCGCCACTGGTCCCTCTCGGCGGTGCTGGGCGGTATCTTCGGACCGTTAAGTTACCTGGCCGGTGCCAAGCTGGGAGCGGCGACCTTGGTGGTCAACCCGCTGAATTTTGCGGCGCTGGCACTGGCCTGGGCGATTGCCATGCCCCTTTTGGTCTGGCTGGCTCGAAGCACAGACTGCGTGGCCGACCCGGCAAGCTAAGGAGCGGCTGCCGGGTGTCCCCTTCCGCAGGGCGGGCGTCTACTTGAAACCATAGACGGCCATCGTCGTCTCACCGGCGCGCAGACGATTCAGGATTGCGGCCTCTTCCGCCTCACGGCGCTCACTTGCGGTCACCACGTCGGCAGCGCGGGCCTGCGGGACGACCACCACTCCATCGCGATCGCCCACGATCAGGTCGCCAGCGTGGACGGTAATTTCCCCCACCAGGATCGGATGGCCGATCCAGCCGGTGGCGCCATAGTCCTTGCCTGTTCCGCGAATGCACAAGCCGCGGGAAAACACCGGGAAACCCATCTCTGCGAGCAGCACCCCGTCGCGCACGCCGCCGTCAATCACCAAGCCGCCCAGTCCGCGCACCTGGGCCATCGTGCCCATGATCTCGCCCCAGTAGCCATGCTCGTAAGCGCCCTGGGCGAACACCACCATCACATCGCCGGGCCGCGCGACTTCCAGGGCACGGTGCAGCCAGAGGTTGTCGCCAGGCGGGCTGTGCACCGTGAGCGCGCTACCCGCGCAGCGCATGCCCGGGTCCACCGGCTTGATGGCGGAGGGCAGCGCGCCGATCTTGCCGCCGGCTTCGTGCAAGGTGGCGGTCGGCAGCTTCGCAGCCGCCGCGACCACAGCGGCTGGCAGGCGGGCGAAGTCGGCCCGGATGGTCAATGCGGGGTCCACACGGTCTGGCTTCATGCGCCCTCCCGGGTCTGGAGTTGGTGGTACTTCATCTGTTTGCGGGCCTCGTCCAAACGCATACCGCCGCGGACCGCCTGACGAATGCGCTCCTCGGCCTCCTCGATGGACTCCGCCACCCTGAGCACTTCTTCCTCGTGCTCCTTGGGGATCACGATCACCCCATCGGCATCGCCCTTGAGGATGTCGCCGGGGGCCACGCGCGCGTCACCGATGTTGACCGGCACGCCGGTGGCCTCGACCTGGACCCGGTCCTTGCCGGTTCGCATCCAGTGGTCCTTGCTGAAGACCGGATAGCCCAGGGAGGTGCACAGGTGGGTGTCGCGACAGATGCCGTCGATGACAGTGCCGGCGATGCCGCGGCGGTGGGCAATTTCGGTGAGGATGTCGCCCCAGACGGTGGCGTTCTCGCGGCCGCCGTTGTCCAGCACGATCACGCTGCCCGGTGGCACGTCATCAATGTAGTCCCCCACGGTGCCCGAAGGCTGGCCCGACGGGCCATAGAGCAGCGTCCAGGCCCGACCGGCCATGCGAAAGCCGCCATCGCGCGGCTTGATCTTGTAGCACTGGCCGGCAATGCCCAGCTTGTCCAGCGCGTCGCTGAGCGTGGCGGTGTCGAGCTTGGCCGCGCGGGCGACGTTGGCGTCCTGAGGGGTCGACATTTCAGTGGTTCTCCAGCATGTGTTCGTAGTTGCCGCCCATGACTTGGCCGATGGGCGTGCCGGCCAGGATGGCCTTGGCCATGGCGGCCTCGCGGGCGACGATCATCTCGGCGGCCTCGAGCACGCGCTCGATGTCGGCCGCGGCGATGACGATGACCGCGCTGCGGTCGGCCAGCAGGTAGTCGCCGGGGTGGACCGTCACTTCGCCGCCGGCATTCGGGCCTGCGCCCAGCGTCACCGGCACCTGGGTGCCCAGCTCCACCACCCGGCCCCGTGCGGTGCGCGAGGTGAGGCTGCGGCTCCAGACCGGAAAGCTGTAGGCGATGGCCTCGTCCACGTCGCGCAGCGGACCGTCGGCCACCACGCCCGCCACACCGCGCATCTTGGCGCCCAGGGTCAGCAGGCCGCCCCAGCATCCAGCCTCCACGCCGCTGCGCTGCTCGACGACGATGATGTCGTCCGCGCCTGCTTGCTCAATGGCGGTGCAGCCCAGGTGCTTGGGCGGGCCGGGCGGTGGCTGACCGGGCCCCACCTTCATGGTGACGGCGCGGCCGGCGACGCGGCCATCGCCGCTGCGCTGCGCGATGCCGGTGACGGCGCCGGGCAGGCCCAGTTTGTCCAGGGCGTCGGAGACAGCGCAGGCGTCGAGCCGGCGCAGGCGCTTCACATGGGGATCACTCATGGTCGTACTACTTTCATTCGATCGCTCAGACGGCTATTGGGCTCACCTGTCAATCCAGGGTCTTCCAGGCGGCAAAGGCAAGGCCGGTGCCGGTCAGGGCGTCACTGCGATAGCCGGGGATGTACGCCAGCCACTCCATTTCCAGGTCCCGCACCATCTCACCGACCACCAGCCAGTTGCGAATTTCGGAGCTACCCGCCTGCAACTGCTTGGGGTCCAAGGATGCCAGAGTCTGGCTGTCCTTCTCCCGGATGGCGCGGATGACACGCTGGTCCAGCTCTTCGTCAACGACGAAGTGGCTGAGGCCACCCGAGGCGATCACCCCCACTCGCAGGTCTTCGGGCCACTGCGCCACCAGCTCGCGCAGCGCCCGGCCCAATGCCACGCAGCGGCGCGGCGTGGGCTGGTTGGGTGGGTCGAAGGTGTTCAGAATGATCGGAATCACTGGCAACTCGTGCCCCTGGAGCAGCCGGCGGTGGACGAACTGGAAGGCATGGCCCTCGAACTGGCCGCGCTCGAGGCCGTCCATGGCAGTGATGTCGAAGTCGCGGTCGCACAGTTGCCGGATCAGCCATTCGGCCAGATCGGCTTTGACCGGGTACTCCCGGTCCACCTCGGGCTCGTGGCGCCACATCCGAGCGGACTTGACCCAGTTGTCGTTGGGCGCGGCCGGCTCACGGGCGGTGTTGCGGATGGTCGGCCCGTAAAAGATGGCGATCGGCGGGTTGTTGCTGGTGCGAAACAGTTCGGTTTGGTCGTCCCCGACGATCATCAGCACGTCCAGCCGTGCCTCGCGAATGCGCCGGCCTACTTCGTCCATCGCCGCCTGGGCCGCGTCATAGCGCTCGCCCATTTTCTCTGGTGAGGCCATGTCGGAGGCGCCGGCGGGTGCCGCCGCCAGCAGTGCGGCGTAGTCGGTCTTGTTGCCGGCCTTGTCAAAGTAGTAGGGGTTCTTCGTGTCGATCTCCCGGAACCGGTGCTGCCAGTCCTCGCGCTGCGAGACCAGCATGATGCTGTGGGAGCTGCCGAAGGCGGCGACAAGTCGGGCCATGGTGTTCCTTGCGTGTCAGACGATATGACGGGCGCGCAGCGCCTCGATGCGATCAGGCGCGTAGCCCAGCGTTGCCAAAATGGCATCGGTCTGGTCGCCCTGGTTGGGCGCGGGGTTCATGGGCCCCTGCTCGCGCGGGTGGGCAGAGAACTGCATCGGCAGGCCCACCACCTGGATGTCCCCCATCTCAGGGTGCGCCATATGGCGGGCGATGCCCAGGTGACGGACCTGCTCGTTGGCGAAAACCTGGTCGATGGTGTGGATGGGGCCGCAGGGTACGCCGGCGTCCAGCAGGATTCGGGTCCAGTCAGCCGTCGGACGTGTGCGGAAGATCGTGCCCACCGACTCGTTGACGCGGGCCCGGTTGGCGACGCGCTCCGGGTCAGAGCCGAAGCCGGGCTCGTCTACCAGTTGCGGCGCGCCGATCGCCGCGCACAGACGTTTCCACATGGTCTGACCGATGGCGGCAACGTTGATATAGCCGTCCGCCGTGGCGAAGACCCCGGTGGGCACGGTGAGTGGATGTTCGTTCCCGGTGGACTCGGGCACCTTGCCGTCGATCAGCCACTGGGCGGCCTGGAAGTCCAGCATCGCGATCTGGGCTTCCAGCAGGGAGGTGTGAACCCATTGCCCCTCGCCGGTGGTGCTGCGCTCCAAGAGCGCCGCCATGACCGCCTGGGCGCAGAAGTGGCCGGCGCACAGGTCAGCCAGCGGAATGCCGGCGCGCATGGGACCATCGCCGGGCTTGCCTGTCACGCTCATGAGGCCACCCATGCCCTGGGCGATCGAGTCGAAGCCAGGCCAGTTGGCATACGGCCCGTCCTGGCCGAAGCCGGAGATGCTGGCGTAAACCAGCCGCGGGTTGATCTTGCGCAGGGATTCATAGTCGATGCCCAGGCGAAACTTCACGTCCGGCCGGTAGTTCTCGATGAAGACATCCGCTTGTTTGACGAGCGCCTGGAGAATTTCCAGCCCCTCGGGCGCCTTCATATTGAGGGTGAGGCTCTCCTTGTTCCGGTGCAGGTTCTCGTAGTCGGCCCGGTTGTGGTCACGGCCGCCGATCATGTCGTCGCCGCCTGGGGCGCCAGGGGGAATCTCGAGCTTGATGATGCGCGCACCCAGATCGGCGAAGGTACGCACCGCCGTCGGGCCAGCACGCACGCGTGAAGCATCCAAAACGGTGAACTTCGCAAGAGGGCCTTTGCGTGGTGCGGCCTCAGCAGCGTGGGCGGCCGCCTGGGGCCCGGCCTGTGAGAGCGTCATGCGCCGGCTCCTTGTTCAAGGGTGAAAACTGGCACTGCTGCCCCTCCCTCGGTAGGTTCGAACTTGACTCTGACCCGATCACCGATGCGGGCCCGCGAGGGGTCGCAGTCGACCAGGTTGGTCATGAGGGTTACGCCCTCGTCCAGGGTGACATAGGCCAGGGTGTAGGCATCTTCGCCCTGCCCCATGGTGCTGAAGGTGTAGAGCGTTCCGCCGCCGCTGGCCTGGATCCACTCGGTCGCCAGGCTCAGGCAAAACGGACAAACATCACGTGGGTAGTGATGGGCCTGGCCACAGTCTTTGCAGCGTTTGACCAGGAGCTGGCCGGCGCTGGCCGCATCCCAATAGGGTTTGGCCTCGGGCATGACCCGGGGGGCGGGAATCTTGCGCATCTCAGAGCCTTTCCATGATGAGGGTGGCTGCGGTGTGGCGCGAGGCCAGCGCGCCGCCGATGCCGTTGGCCAGGGCCCAGGTGCAACCGGGCACCTGCACTGCCGGGTGGGCCTCGCCACGCAGCTGGCGCACCGCCTCAATGACCTTGGTCATGCCACCGCGGTTGGCCGGGTGGTTGCTGCACAGGCCGCCGCCGTCGGTGTTGAACGGCAGCTTGCCCACGCCTGAGATCAGGTTGCCGTCGGCGACGAAGCGGCCGCCCTCCCCCTTGGCACAAAAGCCCAGGTCCTCCAGCTGCATCAGCACAGTGATCGTGAAGCTGTCGTAGAGGCTGGCGTACTGGATGTCGGCCGTCGTGACACCGGCCTCGGCAAAGGCCCGGGGTCCAGACAGCGCCGCGGCCGACCAGGTGAGGTCAATCTGGCCGCCCGTGGCGTGCTTGGGCGCTTCGCCGGTGCCACGCACCATCACCAGCGGGCGTTTGAGCGTTCGGGCGATCTCCGGCCGGGTCACGATGAGCGCGCCGCCGCCGTCGCTCATGACGCAGCAGTCGAGCCGGTGCAGCGGGTCGCTCACCATTGGCGAGTTGACCACGTCATCCACTGTGACTACCTTGCGCAGCATGGCATTCGGGTTGTGCTGGGCATGGTGCGAGGCGGCCACCTTGATCCAGGCCAGCTGCTCCGAGGTGGTGCCGAACTCGTGCATGTGCCGCTTGGCTACGACGGCGTACAGGTTCTGCGTGGCCGGGCCATAGGGCAGCTCGAAGGGCAGATCGGGAGCGTCTGGGTCGGGGGCTTTCAGCGCGGTGCGCGGGGGGAGCTTGCGGCCGGCGGCTACAGCGGCCTCGGCGCTGGCCTTGGCCTCGGCCATGGCGGCGCGCGGCCTGCCGGCCAGTGTGATCAGGGCAATGTTGCAGCGGCCGGCGGCAATGGCCTCGGCCGCATGCGCCACATGCAGGATGGGTGCGGAGCCGCCGCACTCGGTGGAATCGACATGGCGCAGCTTCAGGCCCAGGTACTCGGCCATGCTGGTCGCGCCCAGGCCGGGCGCGTCCCCGGCGCAGAAGTAGCCGTCGATGTCGTCCTTGGTCAGGCCCGCGTCTGCCAGTGCGCCGCGGGCGACGTCGGCGTGCAGGCGCATCACCGACAGGCCCTCTGCCAGCCGGGTGGGGTGTTCGTAGGCGCCGACGATGCAGGCCTTGCCGTTCAGACTCATTGGAATCAGGTCCTCACAATTGAAAGGGTGCTCAGTCCAGGCACACGGCCACGGACTTGAGCTCGGTATAGGCCTCGACACCCTCGCGGCCGTTTTCGCGGCCCCAGCCCGATTGCTTGTAGCCACCAAAGGGCATCGCAAAGTCCAGGGCCACCGGCGCGTTGACACGTACATTGCCGGCACGCAGCCCGCGCGCCATTCGGTGAGCCGTTTGAAGGTCTCGGGTCCAGATGCTGGCCGACAGGCCGTAATCTGTGTCGTTGCCGCGAGCGACCAGTTGTTCCAGGCTGTCTTCGTCGAAGACCTGGGTGCACAGCACGGGTCCGAAAATTTCCTCCCGCACCGGGCGCATCGCTGGCGTGGTGTCCACCAGGACCGTCGGCTGCATGAAGAAACCCTCTCCCGCCGTCGCTTCACCGCCGGCCACCACGCGTGCGCCTTCGGCCAAGCCCGAGGCCACATAGGACAGTACGCGCTGGCGCTGCCGCTCGGAAATGAGAGGCCCCATTTCCATTCCGGCCACCAGGCCCGGGCCCACCTGGAGCCGGCTGGCTGCTTCGGCGATGCCCGCAATCACCTGGTCGGCCACCCGCTTGTGCACAAAGAGGCGCGAGCCCGCGGCGCATACCTGCCCGCTGTTGGCAAAGATGCCGCGTGCTGCCGCCGGAATGGCGCGCGCCAGATCGGCATCGGAAAAAATGAAGACAGGGGACTTGCCGCCCAGCTCCAGGGAAACTCGCTTGAGGTTGCCTGCCGCAGCGGTCAGCAGCGATTTGCCCACCGCCGTCGAACCGGTGAAGGACACTTTGTCCACACCCGGGTGCTCCACCAGGGCCTGGCCCGCCACTGGGCCCAGACCCGTGACGATATTCACCACACCGGGCGGAAATCCCGCCTCCAGCACCAGCTCGCCCAGGCGCAAGGCGGTCAAGGGCGTGAGCTCCGCTGGCTTGAGGACAGCAGTACACCCGGCGGCCAGTGCGGGTGCGAGCTTGCTCACGGCCATAGGCAGGGGCACGTTCCAGGGCACGATCAGGCCGACCACCCCCACCGGCTCGCGCAGGGTGTAGGTGTGCCACTCGCCCGGCAGGGAGACCTGCCGCGTTTCCCCATTGAGCTTGGTCGCCCAGCCGGCGTTGTAGCGAAGGCATTCGATGGCGGCGGCCACCTCGAACTGGCGCGCCACCATCAGCGGCTTGCCAGTATTGAGCACCTCCAGCAGGGCCAGTTCGTCTGCATGGCGCTCGACCAGATCGGCCAGGCGATGCAGCAGTCGGCTGCGTTCGGCCGGCCGCACGCGAGGCCAAGGGCCGGATTCGAAGGCCCGGCGCGCCGCCTGCACCGCGAGGTCGACCTCATGGGCGCCTCCCAGGGATTCGATGGCGATGTCTGCGCCGGTCGAGGGGTCGATGACCGACAGCGTTTGGCCGTCGCGGGCCTGGATCCATTGGCCATCGACCAGCATGCGAAGCGGTGCCGACAGGATGGCTGGGGGTGTGAATGGAGCTGGGGTCATTTGGGTGTTCGCTCTATCAGGTCGCTCGGTCAGGTCGCTCGGTCAGACCGATGCGTCGGCAGCCTGAAGAATCAGGTCCGAGGCCTTCTCGGCAATCATGACCGTGGCCGCATTGGTATTGGCGCCAGGAATGGTAGGCATCACCGACGCGTCGACGACCCGCAAAGCGTGGATGCCGCGTACCCGAAGGGCCGGGTCGACCACCGCGTCCGGGCCCACGCCCATGGCACAGGTGCCCACTGGGTGGTGGGTAATGCCGCCGAGCGCCTGAATGGCGGCGTCAATCTGCGCATCACTTTGCACATCGCCGCCGGGAAGGGTTTCCGATTCGATGAGCGATGCCTGCGGTTCGGCAGCATAGATGCGCCGCGCGGCACGCAAGCCCTCGCGCAGGCTCTCGACATCACGGGGGTCGGAAAAGAGGTTGAGGGCGATCTTTGGCGGCGCCTTCGGATCGCCAGAGCGCAGGCTGAGACGTCCACGGCTCTTCTGACGCAGCAGGCAAACGGTGATGTAGAAGCTGTGGTCTTTGGGTTTGACCAGCCCCGGAAACCACAGGCCGGCGTCAAAACGCACCGGGTTGCACAAAAGCTGGATATCCGGCCGCTCCAGCTCGGGCCGGGTCTTGAGCAGGATGGTGGCACTGCAGATCTGGTCGGCGAACGGACCCTTGCCCAGAAAGGCCCAGCGCAATACCGAGCGCACGGCGCGGTCGAACCGCAGCTGGCTGATAAAGGTGATCGGCTGTTGCGCCCGGTACATGAGCATCATGCGCGGGTGCTCGATCAGGTTGCCTCCCACACCCGGAAGGTCGGCCGCCACCGGGATGCCCAGGGACTGCAAATGGTCCGCCGGCCCGATGCCCGACAGCATCAGCAACTGCGGCGAGTTGTAGGCGCCGGCGCTGAGGATCACCTCACGGCGGGCTCGGGCCTCCAGGACCTGCCCGCCGCGGGTGAAGGCCACGCCCACCGCGCGACCACCTTCCAGCAAGATGCGTCGGGTTTCTGCCCGGGTCATCACGGTGAGGTTGGCGCGGGCCCGCGCGGGGCGCAGATAAGCCGTGGCGCTGCTGCTGCGGCGGCCACGGTGGTCAATCGCCACGTCGCCGCGGGCCACGCCCTCTTGCTGCTCGGCGTCATAGTCTGGCGTGGCGGGGTAGCCCGCGGCCAGCGCCGCGTCTCGCAAGGGCTGCTCCAGCAATTGCCGGGTATCAATCGCCTTCACCTGCAGCGGGCCCTCGGCTCCGTGGTAACGGCTGGCACCGCGCCAGTTGCTCTCGCTGCGCCGGAAATACGGCAGCACGTCCTCGTAGCCCCAGCCTTCGCAGCCCAGGTCACGCCACTCGTCGAAGTCGGCCCGGTGGCCGCGAATATGGAACATGCCGTTGATCGAAGACGACCCGCCCAGCAGGCGGCCGCGTGGGATCGGCAGGCGCCGCCCGCCCAGATGCGGCTCCGGCTCGCTTTCGTATCCCCAGGTCAGGGACCGGCGCATCGAAGCCTTGAGAAAGCCCACTGGCATGCGGACCAGGGGGTGGCTGTCGCCGCCCCCCGCCTCCAGCAGCAGCACCTGGTGGCGGCTATCGGCGCTGAGCCGATTAGCCAGCACACAGCCCGCCGAGCCGGCTCCCACCACGATGTAGTCGTACTCCATTCGGGCTTCCGGGT
>JACCDP011212091.1_pt1 | contig 17221 bp, 19 predicted proteins | sample 7445841 | NCBI WGS metagenome assembly JACCDP01 (sample SAMN15323441, study PRJNA562643) | freshwater metagenome | isolation source: river surface water | place: USA:Blue River Watershed | collected 2017-08-17 | reverse complement strand
TCAAAGAATAGATGAGATTCAAGCATTTGCATTGAATTGGAGGATTTCTGAACTAGAGAATAAAACTTTAATCAGGAAATCAATCTGGCGCAAATTTAGTGATTCGGCAGCCAAGTCTGGATTACGATTAATTGGAGAGTTTGATGACTCCTTCGTTGCACACCTGGGAATAATTGATTGCTTAGGGAAACGAGACGTTATAAGAGAATTTCTTAATAACTCAGGCATTTCAACTGATGTTCATTATCCAATCCCAGATCACAAACAGTTGGCGTGGTCGGACAGCAACATTCACTTACCTGAAACTGAACGTCAAGCAAAAGACTTCTTAACTATTCCGCTTTTTGTTGAACTCGCGCCCGAAGAAATTTCACAGATTTGTGAAGCTTTAGAGGGGCTTGTTAAGATCTTATGAAGAGCCATGTTGAACTAATAGAGCTGCCAATCCATACTGATGCACGCGGAATAGTTACTTCCTTTGAATTTAATGGACTACCTTTCATTCCACAAAGATTTTTCACAACAACGGTTTCTTCCGCCGGGATGACTCGAGGGAAACACGGACACTTTGTGTGCGAGCAGATAATTTTTTCTTTGCAAGGTGAAATTTTGATTTTGGTCAAAACGCTAGAATTTCAAGAGACGTTTTCACTCGTCCCTTCCGGCAAAGCAATCTACTTGCCCGCAGGAACTTGGTCAGCACAAACATTTCTAACGGGTGAAGAAATACTCGGATGCCTGGCTAGTCATCCATATGACCCTAGCGATGTTTTCGAATCTATTTAGATAGTCAGATCAAAAAGATACTTCTTGTAGCTTGATTCTGGATAGTTTGTTAAATTCTTTCTCAACTCATTGCTAGAAATCAAACCTTGCCGCCAAGCGGCTTCTTCTGGCACTCCAATTTTCAACCCTTGGCGGTGTTCGATAACTTTTACAAATTCGGAGGCATTAACTAAATCATCAATTGATCCGGTATCAAGCCAAGCCGTTCCACGTTCAAGAATTACTACATTTAACAATCCATCTTCTAGGTAACTATTGTTCAAATCTGTAATCTCTAATTCGCCGCGGGAACTCGGTTTAAGTTTTTGCGCCCTTTCGATAACTGACTCATCGTAAAAATAAAGGCCAGGAACTGCATATTTACTTTTTGGCGTCTTTGGTTTTTCTTCCAAACTCTGCACTTTTAATTCGGAGTTAATTTCTACCACGCCATAGTTGGAGGGATCAGCAACTTCATATCCAAAAATGGTAGCGCCTGAAACATGTCGTAAATTATTTAATGACGCACCCAACCCGCTTCCATAGAGCAAATTATCTCCAAGGATTAAGGCGTTATTTGAAGAATTCTTGAAGAAATCGGGTTGTAGAGTAAAAGCTTCAGCAATTCCTTTGGGTTCTTTCTGAACTACAAAATTTAATCTAATCCCAAATCTTGAGCCATCGCCAAGTAGTTTCCTGTATTTTTCCAAATCGACGGCGTTACAAATCAAAAGGATGTCGGTGGCGCCTGCCAGAATCAATGTAGTTAAGGGATAAAAAATCATTGGTTTATCGAAGACCGGAAGTAAATGTTTGTTAGTAACCGAAGTCAAAGGCCACAAGCGTGAGCCTTGGCCCGCTGCCATTATTGCCGCACGCATTAAATCTTCTCCTTATTTGCATTATTTGTAGATAAATACCATTCAATGGTTCTACGTATACCTTCTTTAAAGTTTACTTGAGGTGACCAGCCGTATTGACTCTGCAATTTTTTTGAGTCCAGGGAGTATCTCAAATCGTGCCCTTTCCGATCCTCTACAAAATTTATAAGAGATTGCGGTTTTCCCATTTCTTCCAGTATTCCGGTTGCTACATCTAAATTAGATAATTCATTACTACCAGATATGTTAAAAACTTGACCTGCTTCGCCTTCAATTAAAATAGTCATAAGCGCAGATACATGGTCCTCTACAAAAAGCCAGTCCCTTACATTCAAGCCGGAACCGTATATCGGAATTTTCTCATTTTCTTTTGCCTTGCTGATAATAGTTGGTATAAATTTTTCTAAATCTTGGAACGGTCCATAGTTGTTCGTACACCTTGTTACGATGACTGGTTGCCTAAAAGTGTATGAATTTGCAAGAACAATTAAATCGCTTGAAGCCTTGCTCGCTGAATATTGGCTAGAAGGCTTCAAGTTCGAATCTTCGGTCGCTGAGCCAGTTGGGATTGACCCATAAACTTCATCAGTAGAAACGTGCAAAAAGATCTCTACATTATTCTCACGTGCCCATTCAAGAAGTTTATAAGTTCCAACAATATTCGTTAAAATGAAAGGTGCAGAGTCTGTAATGCTGCGATCAACATGCGATTCCGCAGCAAAGTGAATAACTCCATCAGGGATAACAAACTCTTTCAGGTGCACTTTTACATCGTTTATATCTCCATGAATGAATACAAATCGGTCATCAGAGTGGATTGTAGAAATATTTTCTAATTTTCCAGCATAAGTTAGAGAATCAAGAATATAAATTTGTTTGATTTCGCTAAAACGAGAATCCAAAGCAATTGCTCGCAAAAAAGCTGAGCCAATGAATCCTGCTCCACCTGTTACTAGCAGCCGTTCAAGCTTTCGCATTTCTTCCTTCAATCCGCAATTAAGTGAACCGTACCACTGAAGTGCATAGGTACCTAGGCTAAAGTATGGACGTGCCACAACCCAACGTTGAGATCCTACTTCCATTTAATAAAATTGATGAGTACTTCGTTACCGCAGTTAAATCTGTACTCGCATCCAAAGAAGTGCGAACCCAAATTTTGTTGCTGGATGATCGGGTTGATACATCTGCAGGTTTACCAGAATTACCAATAGAAACGTGCAGAATCCTGCGAACGTCAATACGGGGTTATGGAAATGCTTTATCAGAAGGTGTGCCCCACTTGAATAGTGAGTTTTTTGCTTTAATGAACGCTGACGATTTAATCCACCCACAAAAATTGATAACTCAAATTCTTGATCTCGAATCGAGAAGTGCTGATCTTTCGGTAGGTAAAATAGTGAAGTTCAACGATTCTGGAAAAATTATTACGCAAAGTTTGGGACATTTAACTGAAGGCGAATACACCGCGCCGGTTCTTCTACTTGGCGCTTATGGCGCAGATGCTAGTTGGTGTGGGCGAACCGAAAAAATCAAATCTTGGAAAATATCAAATGATTTGGCGTCGGATTGGATCACGGCATTTGAAAATTTCTCAGATATAAAAATTATTTATTCTCCGAAAGCACTATATTTTTATCGCCAGCATGATGCGCAAATGACGAAAACTAATGACTACAAGAATTTTTCTTTTGATGAAATTTATAAAAGTTGGTATTTTATGAATTCAAGACTAGGTTATCAATCATTAACTAAAGATGTGGCGAAACTCGTTGCAGCGCCTTGGATCGTTTCTGATCATTCAAATACAGATTCAATAAAAAATGCCAGTGCTTGGTTGAGAGAATTTAACTTCAGCACGCATAAGCGATATGCCATTCTAGTGAATAGAAGGTATGCCTTTTTATTTTTTCTTGCTCTTAAAAACCGTCTAGTACTTGTTCAAGGTCTGATTCCTGCAACTTTTGGGGTATTCAATTATTGTATAGAAACGTGCTTAAATCTCTTTCGAAAAATTCTACTGAGAAAATTTCTGCACGCCAAATAAGTAGCTTTAAAACTTTTGTTTATCCTTGCTTGCCTTCCGAAGTAAACTTCTCGGTACCATTTACTCATTTCTTTAAAACCTTCTTCACTTGCAGTTATTTCCTTCGGTAAATCCTGTGAAGATTCAGAAATTGGTGAATAGTAGATGCTAGTTGCGCCAGTGTGTGTTCCGGATCCATCAAATCCTATATTTTCAACATAGGTTTGAGCTGGATAAAGAGTTAGTTTGTTTCTTAAGAACATTGATGCGTGCCAACGAATAGCCCAAGAGTTATTCTTTCCCGCAATTTGATTTTCTAACATTTCGCTAAACGAATAACTGCCGCCAAGATTAAACTCATCAATAAGATTTTTCGAACGTAATTCATCTAGCAGTGTTTGTCCATCCGGGTTGAAAAGCGCCCATCTGTCGCTCCATGTTCCCCAACCCCAACAATCTGCTCCTTTCATAAAAAAGGGTTCTGAGATCGGGTTAGTGAAGGGCAGTACATATCCATGAATTGAGGCAACTTCTTTTTCATTTTGATACCGGTCTAATCCACGGTTTATAAAGTCAAGAAAATTTGGTGAGGTCACTAGATCGTCTTCAACGACAATTACTTTTGGATGATTCTGAAGAACTTGGTTTATCCCAGATATTATTGAATTCGCAAGACCGTTATTCATTTGGCTTTGCTTCAGTACAAATGATTTGAAACTGTCAGAAAATTCATTCCCTACTTTTATACAAGCATCAATTGTATTTCTATCTTCGCTACTTCGAGGACCATCGATATAGAGATATAGGTTCGAATCTTTAGCACCTGTATTTTTCGATAAAGCGGTAAGCGTTTTTTCTAGATGTGCCGGCCGATTGAAGGCAAAAACCGCAATCGGTGCCAAGTTTTTTGTCAATTTCTATCCTCTCGGCATTCAAAATCTCATACCGTATGAAGAGCAGTGATAACCTTAGCAAATGGCAGAATCAAAACTTGGTTATTTCACGAATGATTCGTCGCAAATTAACATGAGGCGAGTTTATCAAGTTTTTATATCTGATCTAGTAAAGAGTAAAACTATCATTTTGCAACTCATTAAGCGAGATATTTACACGCAATTTAGGCAACAGATTACGGGCGTTCTTTGGCTCGCTGTATCGCCGCTTGTTTCTGTCATTGGGTACATCATCATGTATACCCTGGGCATCTTAAAACCAGGAACCTCAAATTATCCTTATTTCATTTTTGTAATTATTGGTGTTGGGTTATGGAGCTTGCTGACCATCTCAACATCCACAATTTCAAATAGTTTGGTTGCTCAAAGTGAGTTAATACTTAGGACAAATATCCCGCTAATTGCGATTCCCCTTTCTAGTTTTGGGCGAATATTTCTAGTTTACTTATCGCACATAGCCTCAGTCTTTTTTTTGCTAATTCTTTTTAGGGTTCCTCTTGGTTCGATGTGGTTCCTCTACCCACTAGCCGCTTTACTGCCAATTCTTTATGGAACAGGGTTTGGTATTTTTATTTCCATTTGGCAAGTAGTTTCCCGTGAGATTGGCGCATTAACTCAGGTTGGGCTGCAAGTAGTCTTCTTTGCCACACCAGCACTCTTTAGTCACACTTTACCGATACATAAACTGGGTCTAATATTCAAGTTTAATCCTTTGTCTTACACCATTCTGACGCCTCGGAGTTTCTTGTTAGAAGGCGCACCTTTAGGAATGCTAGGTTTTTGTCTTTCTATAACTTTAGGTTTATTGCTTTTGTTCATTAGCATAATATTCTTTTACAAAAAATCTTTTGTTGTTGCAGAAAGGCTCTAATGTCTACCGTCATAGTTGAAGAACTCTATAAAAAATTCTCGAGTAAACTTTCAGATTCTGTTCGATCAGGTATTGGAGAAATTGTTAAACCTCAAAACCAAAGAAATAGTAAGTCGCTCTCGAAATCAGAATTTTGGGCTTTAGAAAATATCTCTTTTAAACTTGAAAAAGGTGATTCGTTAGGAATTCTTGGCGCGAATGGATCCGGAAAAACTACACTTCTTCGCGTGCTTAACGGAACATACAAACCAACACGAGGTTCTTTTGAAATTAGGGAACCATTCGGTTCTTTAATTGCCGCTGGCGCTGGGTTTTCTCCGACTCTAACTGGTCGAGAAAATATATTCCTTAGCGCCGCCCTGCTGGGGCTAACTACGCAGGAGATATCTAAGAAATACGATTCAATAGTTGAATTCTCGGAACTCGGTGATTTCCTGGATATGCCACTTTCTCATTACAGCTCTGGAATGAGTGTCCGTCTTGGGTTTGCCGTGGCAACATCCGTAACCCCCGAAGTTTTGTTAATCGATGAAGTTTTAGCGGTTGGCGACATTGGTTTTCAGAGAAAATGTTTCGGAAGAATTCATGAGCTTAAACAAGCTGGTACAACTTTGTTGATTGTTTCGCACTCGACAGATTCCACATGGGAACTTTGCAACAAAGGCCTATTCATGGAAGATGGTAAGTCAACTGGCATTGAAGATGTAAAGTCTGTTATCGCAAAGTACGTCAACAGTACGATTTCAAAGAAACAAACAACCCAACAAGAAACTTACGATCAATATAGTGAGTCTTCTGTCCAGCTTAATCTAATTTCAATTTGGGGCAATCAAGGTCCAAAGAGAGAGATCTTTTTCAGAGATAATTTGAATCTTGGAATTTACTTATCGTCTCAAAAGAGTTACAGCCAGTCTTTCCTTCGTCTGAATTTCTCCAACGACAGGTACAATCCGATTGCTACGGTTGACACGAGCTTGCATTATGGCGGAATTAGTAGTTTAGGTTCTGGAGACCATGAAATCGAAATTATGATCCACCAAGTTAATTTGAAGCCCGGCAATTACTTCCTTGATTTCAGTGTTTGTGATACCCGTGGAGGTCCGCACATTGGACTATTTCCAAAGGCGTTACAATTTGAAATTCTAGCGACACCTGATAAACCTCTTTATGATTTTAATGTACAAGGGTTAATTGATTTGCCTGCAGAAGTTGTTAAATTCAAGTGAAAACTAGTTTAAAAACAATTTTGCTTTGGAATCCTATTTCGAACCATGGTCACTTAAACATGTACTTAGAATTATATGCAACTGCGCTACTAGAGCTTGGGTATAAAGTACATCTCTTGGCAGAATTAGACGAAGCTTTTGCGATTTATCTAAAAAATAAGTTGCCTAATCTGATCAGTCTGGATACTGTGCTTTCAAAGCAGTTGTCAAAAAAATGGACGTTAAAGTGGTTTCTCACAGTTCTTTTAAACAAAATTCGGGAAGGAATTAAATACTTTAGAAAGAATTCTTCAAATGTCGAATTCGGTGTAATGACCCGCCTCCTGGAGGAAAATTATAAAGCAGGATTTAAGCCTGATCTTGTGCTTTGTATGTATCTCGATATGACATACCTTGAAAGGCGTTCAAAAAAAATTCTTAGAAGGTTAAATATTCCTTGGGTAGGGTTATTGTTTCATCCTCCGGAATTAAAAAACAACAATCGCTTCACGAGAAATTCGTGGTTTAACGATTTTTCCAACAGAGGTGCAATATTTTTTACAGAATCGAAAATTGAATCCTACAAAGCTGTCTCAAGATTTAATCAATCGTTCGAAGTTTTCCCTGATGTGACACGAAAACCTAAACTGCCAATTCTTCTTCCAAATATAGATTTCCGAAACTTTGCTAATGGAAGATGCGTGGTTGGTTTGATTGGATCACTTGATGGGAATAAAAAATTGATTAAAGAATTTTTAGACGTTTCGGATGATTCGCGGCTCAGTAATTTTTTCTTCGTAATGGTCGGTGAATTATACGAGTCTTCGTTATCCAGAGATACGTTGAATGAAATTCGAGGTAGATTAGGTCTTTCTAATAATTTGTACATTTCTGATCGGTACATAACCTCTGAAGTGGATTTTGATTGCCTGTTTAGCCAGGTTGATATAATCTTTGCTTGTTACAGAAATTTTAATTCTAGTGCAAATGTATTAGCTAAATCGGCGTTTTTTAAGAAACCTGTTTTAGTTACCGCTGAAACTTTTATTGGTGACCTTACTCAACAGTATAATTTAGGTGTTGCAATTAAGAATCCTGAGGTTGATAGCATTGCTAAATCGATTTTATTACTCGGAGAGGCTATTAAAAAGCAAGATTCCAACTTTGGTTTCGATGATTATGTTTCAAGTGTGTCTCCTGAAACTCTAAAGCATCGATTGGATAGTTATCTAAATAAATTGTGGGAAATCTAAAATGGTAATGCTTCATATTGTCACTTTATTTGGACAAAGTTACATGAGTCGTGGCTTGGCAATGATTCAATCGATACAGAAAAATACCTGTTTGCCCGTAAAGTTTACGGTGCTCGCCATGGATCATTCTACCTACGATTATTTAAATTCTTCCACAGCACCTGAAGTGAACGTAATTGCATTGCATGACTTTCAAGATCAGACTTTTCAATCTTTGATTGGTGTTCGCGCTTTTCGAGAATTATGTTGGACGGCAGCTTCTTGCTTAACAAATTTTGTTTTTCAAGAAGATCAAAAGAGTGATTTCATTGTTTATGTAGATGCAGACTGTTTCTTTTTTACAGATATCGCAAATATGATTAACAAATGGGATGAAGATTCAAACATATTTGTCCATGAACACCGATATTCACCAGAACGCAAGAAATGGGAAGAAAGTTCAGGTACATTCAACGTCGGGGTTGTTGGCTTCCGTTCTAAGAATAACGAAGTAAAAAACTGCTTGGAGCGATGGCGACTTCAGGTTTTGAATTTTTGTGAACTAATTCCAGAAAAAGGGTTTTGTGGCGATCAGGGTTATTTAAATGAATGGCCCGACTTATATTCCGGATTACAGGTTATGCGAAGCCGCGGCGAGGGCGCTGCACCTTGGAATATTGAACCTTTAAGTGTGCGGCGAGTTGCGACGAATTTGGAGATCGGGGATCAGAAACTTGTTTTTTATCATTTCCACGCTTTGGAGATTTTATATAGTCGAAGGTGGCACGTACTCTTAATACATCTCGCGGCGGGTTACTCAATTCCTATATCCGTTCGGAAACTAGTTTATAAACCTTACCTTCAAATTTTGCGAGAAATGAACAGGAAATTGATATCTTATGGGTTTGCGCCCGTTGAATTAGGTATGACGGAACTGAATTTTCGGCAAATTATATCTGGTGGAAATGCGAAGCAGCGGATAATTCAACTGTTATTCTAAATTCATGGACATGAGTTTTGTTAAGCGATTGGGTTATAAGATTGTTAGGTTTGGAGAAAAATTTGATGGTAGTTCAGCTCTAACGCTATCGGGAGATCGGGATCTGGAATGGTCTTGGGTTGTTGCAAATGCCCCGATTCGTAGTGAGAGAACTTTAGACTTCGGTCCTGGAAACTCAACTATTCCACTCGCATTAAGTTTCATCAGCGATGAAGTGGTTTGTCTTGATTTGAATAAGCCTGAAATTAATTATGGCGTTAATAACATCACTCATATTTTAGGAGATGTAACTTCACCACCGCCTGGACTTGGCAAATTTAATTTAATCGTAAATTGTTCTTCAATTGAACATGTGGGCCTTCCTGGAAGGTACGGTTCAACGGAAATTAAAGATGGAGATCTCATTGGAATGCAAAATTTGAATGATTTAATGAACGATTCAGCAAAAATGTTATTAACGGTGCCTGTTGGGCAAGATGGAGTTTATTTGCCAAATCATCGTGTGTACGGAGAAGTTCGCTTGCCGCAACTACTTTCAGGTTTCAATATTGAAACCGAGAGATACTTTGAAAAAACAAACTCGAAACGTTTCTGGGCTGAAACTAATAAGGAGACTGCCTTAGCTACAACCTCATCACCTTCTTTTTACTCAATCGGGCTATTTGTTTTGGCGAAGAAATGATTAATGGCCTTTAGACCGAAGAGCTTTTTCCTGAGAATTCTCAGAATTGCTATGCGCGTCCTCGGACCACGAATTCGTACATCTTTAATATCTGTAATCCTCGAAGAAGCGGGGGAATCGAAATCAGAAAAGGTTCTGCTTTCAACAAAGACAGAACTAGTTCAATTGATTGTAGATAATTTCAAGGATTCTATTCCTGGGTGGCATTACTTGAACAAATCTTTTTCTCAAAATGGAGAAGATTTAGCAACCGCAAGACTTATGGAAAATCATCCCGTTGGTAGATATATTGATGTCGGTGCCCATCATCCATTCAGATTTTCTAATACCGCTCTGCTTAATCTTAAAGGTTGGGTGGGTACAAATGTTGATCCCAACCCAACAAGTATCAGTGAATTTAAATTAATTCGCCCATATGACAGGAATATCTGCGCAGCATTAGGATCTGCTGATTCAATCTCTAATTATTATGAATTTGAAGAATCAGCCTTGAATACTTTTTCTGAAGATATGGTTAAAAAGCATTCAAGCCAAAGTATTTTCCCAATTAAAGTCGAAAAAACTCAAGTGATCAACGCTAAATACTTTCTTGAGCAGACGTTCACGCTAGATACATTTTTCTTTTCCATTGACGCCGAGGGAATGGATTTTGAAATTCTTGAAGATTTGGATTTCAAACGTTTTTATCCTTGTTGGATTGTGATGGAAAATCAATCCCTTTCTTTGCGAGAATTTGAAAATTTCATTTTGACCAATTCATTTCTAAGAAATTATCAAACTAAGGGTTTGGTTGGAAATTCAATAATTTTGCGTAGCTACGGGTGTAACCATGTTGCCATCTGAGATAATCTCAAAAATTCATGAGGAAATTGGCGGAAAATTATTTTAAGCTGGACAATCTCAAACGGACATGTTAAAACTTCTGAATTTAGATTATCTAACCAAAACTGGGTATCTGGAATCTCTATTCCTAAAGATTCCTGCAAGGAATGGTTTGCCAATTCCCTGGATTACTTACCCTGCCTTGCACTATCTAGAAAATAACATACCTCAAAACTACCGCATACTTGAGGTTGGAGCTGGTACTTCAACATTTTTCTGGACTTTGAGAGGAAATCCTGTGACCTATTTGGAGTTTGATACCTCGTGGAACAAATCGATTTCGAAGATTTTTTCTGAATTGGATTCTTTCATTCCGAAGCTTCCTTTAAGCCTTTTTGACTCGTTAAGTTTAGACCACAGGATTGAATTAGATAAAAACTTTACTGAGGAGTTATCTGCACATAAAGATGATTTTAGTTGCAGCTTGAACGAGTATTTCTTTCATCAAATACTTATTGCAGATTTAATTGTAATTGATGGACATTACAGGAATTATTTCTTGGAACTTTGTAGTGAAGCCAATCCAAATGCAATAGTGGTTTTGGATAATGCAGAGAGAATAGAATATCTCCCTGGAATTGATCACATGAAACAGGCCGGTTGGCAAAAAATAGATTTCGTTGGATTAGGCCCGGTCAATCCCTACGAATGGACGACAAGTCTCTTTTTAGGGAAATCTTTAAAAGGTTGACGTCCTAACTAAATCTACTATCTTTAATGATTCTTTTTACACTCTGATTTTCTACGCAAGATTAGTTCCAATCTTCTGGAGTATGTTGCTCGTGATATTTTTTATCAAATTTCATGGCTTAGATGAGACTACTAGTTAAGCTCGCTACCTTGATAAGAATTTATCAAAAATAGGTTTGATGCGATTAACAACCTCCTCTGCAATTGCCATAGACATACCTGTACCGGAGGGTAGGTATAAACCATTATTGTGCGCCACAAGTGCATTGGGTAATTCTTTTTGTTTTTCTAGACCAAATTTTCTTAACAATGGTTGCTTGTGAAGTGGATAAAAAAGTGGTCGGGTATCTACACCGGCATCTTTTATCATTGTCCTTAATTCCGAAGCGGCCGGAAATCCAGATTTAAGTAAAATCGGATAAACCCAGTAGCAATTTTCACCATTCTGAGTCACGGCAGGCGTTATATGGACATTAGAAATTTCAGAGAAGTACGAGTTATAAATTTGTGCTATGTTTTTTTTATGCTGGACTAGCTTGCTAATTCTCTTCAATTGTGAGTTCCCAAGCGCGGCCTGTAAACTTGAAAGTCTGTAATTCCAACCTATATCTTCATGGTAAAAGCGTTTTTCAGGGATAAAACTTAGGTTTCGCATTTTTCGAAGTTTATTAGCTATGGATTCGTCATCTGTGCAAAGCATTCCCCCCTCACCCGCGGTTAATGTCTTATTGGCATAAAAACTGAAGGTGGAAATCAAGCCGAAACTTCCTGCATAATGGTTTTTGTATTTCACTCCATGCGCTTCAGAAGCATCTTCAATTATAGGAATTTCGTATTTGGAACTGATCTTGAGTATTGGGTCCATGTCTACTGGTAGTCCAAATAAATGAACAACCAAAATAGCTCGTGTTTTTTGGGTTATAGCATTTTCTATTTCATCAACAACTACATTAAAATCTTGCAAATTACAATCAACAAATTTAGGAACTATGCCTCTAACTAACAGGGGTGTCAGACATGAAATAATCGTTAATGTCGGGAGTATTACCTCATCTCCAGCCGATAGACCCAGAACTTCGATAGCAAGCTCCAATGCCACGGTTCCATTGCAGACCGATACCCCGAATTGTTTTCCAATGAAGTCTGAAAAATTCTCCTCAAATGAATTTACATACTTTCCTTCACCAGAAATCCAACCTTCTCGTAGCGTTGCTGAAACAGCTTCAATATCGTTCTGACTGATTTCAGGAGTATTTACTGGGATAAAGGAGTTGCTATTCATTGTACTTTTTGTCACTCTTTGGGTTATACGGTCCTTGCTTCACTTCTAAAATTTCGCAATCCTCCTCAAAATCGATTGCATGGCTGCAACTTGCTAAGAGAATCGAGTCTCCCTCTTTCATTTTTATGTAAATATCTTTTTCGGGGGCCAGAGTTTCACATATGCGAACCGTGGCATTACCTCTCCTAATCCAAAGAAATTCTTGGGTTCCAATAGTTTCCCGAACCACGGGATTGTGTGAGTGCAATAACACGGGGGAGGTCTTTGATCGACTCATTAAACCGATTTGAAGGTTGTTTTCGTCAGATGTAAGAAATTTAATGCCAGATGTTCGTGCATTACTTGGCACAAAAATGGCCATCAACTCACCAGAAATGCTGTGAATTACTCTCGGTTCGCTGTCAGTCATTTTCACTCCTTTATCTAACCTGGCGCTATTATACTTTAGTGCGTCTCTCCATTATCTTGCCCACTCTTAATGAATATGGAAATATTGAGATTCTTATCAACGAAATCTGTGAATCTCTTCCCAATGAAATAGAATTTGAAATTTTAGTGGTTGATGATCAATCAACTGATGGCACTGCTGAGCTGGTTGATAAGATTTGTGCGACAAATTCGCGGGTGCTTTTGATTAGCCGCCCAAATCCAAATGGGCTAACGGGGGCAATTAATGCAGGAGTGTTGCAAGCAAAATATGAAAACATCCTTTGGATGGATGCAGACCGTTCAATGCCTGCTTTTGTTATCCCAAAATTAATTGCAGCGAAGAATTTAGGATTTGACATCGCAATGGGTTCTCGATTTGTTTCGGGAGGAGGCTATAAAGGTACTAATTTGGAGTCATCGGATTTTTCAAAGGTTAAAAAAGTGTTGAAAAATAGTGAGGATGCTTTTTTAGCAGTAATTTTAAGTAGATTTTTAAATATATTTCTGAGCCGTTTGCTTGGTTTTGGAATTAAGGATTACACCTCCGGCTTTATTCTCGCTACAAAAAACATTGTCGTCGAAATAGGCTTGACTGGAAACTACGGAGAGTACTGCCCGAGATTCCTTTTTAGAGCGGCTAAATCTGGTTTTTCGATTTCTGAAGTAGGCTATATAAATTTGCCAAGGGTGCACGGTGTTTCAAAAACGGGAACAAGCTTGTCCCAATATATATGGAGGGGGTTACCTTATGTCTACGTTGCCGTCACTGAACGTCTCAAATCCCTCTGGTGAAATTTTAATTCTTAATGATGTTAAATTCGCTTCTCAACTTGCGCAGTTACACGCTAATTGTCTCCCAGAAGAGCTATTTGCGTCATTTCCTCGGGTCCTACAAAAAAAGATATATCTGATGCTTCTAAAATCTTCAAACTACTGGGTTGTGGTCTTTAAAGATTTCTCAACAGTATCTATTGTCGCTGCCTTAATACTGAAGAAGACTAATAAAAGTACGGGAATTTACAAAAACCTGTCACTGTTTTTCTTTTTTCATTATTTCCTTTATTGGATTCTTAAAAATCCCATTAGAAATGCAAGAGTATTGCTGAATTTTTGTCTTGATAATAGATATAAACTAAATGGTGAATATGCAGAGATACGGGCTCTATACGTCGAACAGCAGTTTCGAGGACAAAGAATAGGGAGATCTTTACTGGCCTACTTAAATGAAATGAATATCAAGCCATGCATCGTTTCAACCAAAAAAAATAATACACAAGCAAAAGAAGTTTACCGATTAGAGAAATTTATAGAATATGCTCAGTCAGATCAATCCATTTGGTACGTTAAGCACTGATTCAGATATGCTGATTACTAGAAAAAAAGAAGTGGTTTTCATTTTATTGCTTGTACCATTCTATTTCTACTCTCTATTCAGTGATGGTACGAGTGACGTTGACTATTTTGCGGCTTGGGCCAGGGAATTCGTCCGTGGTAATTTCTATGAACTGTACCAATTGAACTCAAATCGACTTTTTGAGTACTCAATTGGGCAAAACACAACTTCTACTTATCCATATCCACCAATCGCGGTGATATCTCTTGGAATAGTCGCATTAGCCATAACGCATATTTTTGGTGATTTTTGGAATACCTACATTTTTTCCGCGAATTTACTTTCGTTACTTGCTTTGATTTGTATTTCCTTGATTCTATATAGGGATGGAGTTGTTTATGGTGGCTCATTTCGCTACAAAGTTGTCCATTTTCTCCTCAATCCTTTCGTATTACTCCTGTTTGTCCTACTTGGTTATCAGGATGCGGTGTCTGGATTATTAGTTCTAATTGCAATGAAGCTACTGCAAATTAAGCGGTATTTACTGGCGGGATTTTTCCTTGCTTTAGCTATTTTTACTAAGCAGCTTTCCTTATTGGTTCTACTGCCCTCTATCCTTGTGATTTCCTTTTCTGGGGCTAAGCCGTTATTTCGCTACATTTCTGGATTTTTCTTTGGATCAGCTTTGGCCTTTTCACCTTTCATGTTTTCTCATAATATTCTGGATGTTTTTTCAAAGTTGCTTCAGAGTTCGGTTCACAACACAATTTCAGCAAATGCATACAATTTCCCTTGGTTCATAAATATGGTTCGCAGTTTGTTTGCAGGGCGCAACATATTCGATATTCAAACACAAGGTATCCCCTTGGATTCTTTTACGGTTTGGAAAGCAGTTTCTGCATATGATTTTTTCTCGGCTTTTTACCTGCTATTTCTGTTTTTCTTTGGGATTGCCTTAGTTAAGTATCACAAAATTTCTATCGTGAATTTGCCTTTGGTTTCTGTAATTTGTGTTTTGGGTTACTATCTATTTGCGCCAAGCGTCCATGAAAATCATTTTTTGTTTATTTTACCTCTATTAATATGGGCTCTAGCCCCTAGAGACGCTTGGATTTTTCACTTTTTAACCACAATCTCAGGAATCAATTGCTTCCTGAGATATGGCATAGGAAGAAATTGGTCAAAAGAACTTGGGTTCAATACTCCATCTTTTGAATTTATGAATTTCTTCGGATTAACGTCTTTCTTTTGTACATTTATCATTTTTACTTATCTAATTTTTAGATTATTCCACGATTTCGAGTTAGATGAAAAAAGACCAAAAAGAAATAGTCTCGCAATGCCCTCCATCAGGGATGTTGATTAATCCAACCGCACAACACCACTAGGTGTCATTACATGCACAGCAACGATTCCTGATTCACCATCACTCGCTGCTGCTGCAACCCACTCTACCTCGACGTCTGAACCAATAGCTTCACGGAGCTCTGACCCAAGCCACTCTTCAATACGTGATTCATCACCAGAGATTTCAACCTTGACGATCTTTGCAATGGCTTTTCCGTCTGTTGATGGGTGATCAAGAGACAACCATTCAATAAAGAATGGAAGTTGCTTATCTTCTAGAGTGCCAAGAACACCAATTTGTTTCCACGCTAAATCTTTTCCATCTGGCTTTGTGCGGTGACCATCTACTGCTGCACGCCCTAAACGCTTTTCAATCTTTGAAACATCATCAACTGCAACAACCCATGTGAGCCAACCGCCACCTTCTGCAGCGCGTTGTGAAACAGCTTTACCGAAAGGTGTTGAATCAGATGATGGATGATCAAGTGGACATACAACCTCTAGGTAGTGACCATTTTGTAATGGGAGTGTGAAGTTACGTGTGCCAAAACGTGGATGAATACCGCCATCAACAAATGTGCTGCCAAGGCGAGCGCCAAGGCGTTGAACAGTGTCGGCTAGTTGATCATGGGAAGTTACATATGAGACATGGTCTAAGCGCATGGGTAAATCTAACCCTATGAAAAGGGGTGCTTTTTACCATTTAGCGTGCGTGAATCCTGGGTCTATTTCGTAATTTCTGCCTGTAATACTTGGGTGTGGGCATTTCTTACTTGGTGATTATTCCGACCTATAACGAGGTCGAGAGCCTTCCTGTCCTGCTTCGAGAATTAACATCTTTGCGTCATGATTTCAGTTTTCTGGTTGTCGATGATGGCTCACCAGATGGAACAGCTGACATCTGCGAGAAGTTGAAATCTGAAATTCCCAATCTTGAAATCTTGAGACGTTCCAAAAAATCTGGCCTTGGATCTGCATATCGTGATGGATATCGATTCGTGCTAGAAAAAAACTTTGACGCCATCATTCAAATCGATGCAGATGGATCTCACCGGGTATCGGATCTTCCTAAACTTTTATCTAAGTTCGAATCCAATCTAAGTGTCGATTTGGTTATCGGAAGCCGCTGGATAAAGGGTGGTTCGGTACTTAATTGGTCAAGGCACAGAGAAACCCTTTCGCGCCTAGCGAATATCTATAGCAATTTGCTTCTGGGTTTAGATGTTAAAGATTCCACTGCAGGATTTAGAATCTATAAAACCAGCGCAATTAAGGAATTGAATCTTGGGGATATCAAAAGCGAGGGTTACTGCTTCCAAATTGAAATGTCTCGTGAAGTTAAGAAAATTAATGGTGTAATTTCGGAAATCCCAATCACTTTCGTTGAGCGCCAATTTGGTAGAAGCAAAATGTCTGGAAAAATTGTTATCGAGGCGATGCTTCGTGTTACTTATTGGGGTTTGCTAAGGATCTTTAGAAAATAAGTCACAGCGCAGTACTTAAATCACATTTCTGGTCTGTGGCAGGGATTTTGCCGAAGATGAAATAAGCATCGACTGACTTATCAACGCACGCAGATCCGCGTCCGTGGCCAGTGTGGCCATCGCCATCCAATGTGATTAATCGTGAATTAGTAATCAGCTTGT
>JACCDP011156649.1_pt1 | contig 17221 bp, 15 predicted proteins | sample 7445841 | NCBI WGS metagenome assembly JACCDP01 (sample SAMN15323441, study PRJNA562643) | freshwater metagenome | isolation source: river surface water | place: USA:Blue River Watershed | collected 2017-08-17 | reverse complement strand
TAGCTACTCGCAATAAAGGAAAGATCGAAGAATTCCGGCGCATCCTCGATGAGTTAGCTCCCGGCAGTATTCGATTACTTGGGTTAGAAAAGTTTCCAGATACCAGTGACGTTGATGAAACTGGTGAGACTTTCGAAGAGAATGCACTTCTCAAAGCTCGTTCAATTTGCGCTGAAACTGGGCTTCCTGCAATTGCCGATGACAGTGGCCTTTGTGTTGAAGCACTTTATGGCGCACCTGGAATTTATTCTGCGCGATTCGCGGGTACGCATGGCGATGATGCAGCAAATAATGCAAAACTTTTACAAGAGCTAATCCATGTTCCTGAAGGAAAAAGAACCGCATACTTCATTTGTGTAACTGCACTAGTGATGCCCGATGGTCGCGAAGTCACCCGCGAAGGGCGTTTTTACGGCTCAATTGGCCATGAGCCAATCGGAAAAAATGGCTTTGGTTACGACCCACTATTTCAGCCTGACGGATTAACTATTTCCAGCGCGCAAATGAGCGCTTCAGAGAAAGATGCCATTAGCCATCGCGGAAAATCACTAAGAGCAATAGCCCCGTTTGTCTTAGAAATGCTCTAATCGCTACGGTAACCTTGGCTTATCCGAGTGCGTTACTTGCGCGCGTACCGCTACCCAAGGAGTTAACGTGGCTGTAAAGAAGAAAGTTGCTAAGAAAGCAACAAAGAAGGCACCTGCTAAAAAAGCAGTCGCCAAAAAAGCTGTTGCTAAGAAGCCAGCTGCTAAAAAAGCTGTAGCAAAAAAGAAAGCCGCGGCTAAGAAGCCAGCTGCTAAAAAAACTATTAAGAAAGCTGTAGCTAAGAAGCCAGCAAAGAAAGCTGTTGCGAAAAAAGCTGCCGTTAAGAAAGTAGCAAAGAAGGCAGTTGCGAAAAAAGCAGCTCCAAAGAAGCGCGTAGCCAAAAAAGCTGTTGCTAAGAAATCAACTGCAGCAACCGTAAGAGTTCCGGCAGTTCCAGTAACTTCAACAGCGCCACGCGCCGCAGCACCGGTTGCTCCTGCTCGCCCTGCTACTCCAACTCCTGCTGCGAAACCACAACAAGGTGCGTCAAATCGCGTTGTTATGGCAGTAATTGTTGGTATCGCACTATTAGCTTTCGTAGTTTGGTCACAATCATCTTCAGACAATGACGATGCAGCACCAACTCCAACAGCCAGTGCTTCAACAGAACCAAGTGCAACAACTGAAGCATCTGCAACACCAACCGAATCAGCTTCAAGTGGCGCGGCAGTTGCAGCAATCGAAGCTCCTGCAAAGTTCGTGGCTCTTGGTACAGCCGAAGGAATTAAGTTGCGCTGGTTTGCACCAGAAGCAACTGATGGTCTAACTGGCTACTTAGTTGAAATTGCACCAGATGGAAAAGAATGGCAGAGCGTTGCCACAGTTCCAGTTGATCAAACAACTTTAGAGATGGTTAAGAGCGAAGGCGGCTGGACTCAGTTCCGAGTTTCTAGCGTTTACTCAGATGGTCAAGTTGCCCCAGCAAAGATTTTCGGATTGCCAGGTCAATACAAGTAAGCAAATTATTTAAAAGTTAATAAAAAAGACCTCGAGTAACAACTCGGGGTCTTTTTTATTTTCCAATACCAGCGTGGTTGTTCTGCTTATCTATCTAGCGCTTCCAGAATAGCTGCTACATAAACCCTGATTCCCGCTGGTCTTAAGTGCACGCCATCAGGCGCGAAATATTCAGGGTGATTTAATGAAATTCCTGCCCAGTCGACAACGCGCGCGCGTGGATTTGCGGCGGCATATTCAGCAATGAGTGCGTTGTTTGCATCGCGCCATGGGCGTGGAACTGCAGTATTAACCACAATGATTTGGCTTTGATTTGCCACCTCTGTAAACACTTCGGCCACTTGAGAGCGAGTGAGGGCATTGTTATTTCCTAAATTGAAAATAATCGGTGCATCACCAACAGCTAATTTGTCATGCTTGAGCACATCAATTAACTCTGGTGCTTGTCGGCCGACCCGAGCATTTATCAAACCGATATTGCGCAAATCGCCTAGTTCGTAGCGAATTCCCAGAATTACGGAATCACCAGTAACCCAGAGATCAGGTTGGCCGGTATTTGAAATAACTGGTGGCTTGTTTGAGGCGGGTTTTAATTCTTGCGTTAATTCTTTCTCAAGTGCAGCCGCCTCTTGATTAGCAACTGAAATCGCATTAGCACTTATTGTTGTAGTTGCCGCAACTAGTGCGATTACGAAAACTGCAACAGAAAGCTTTTGGCGAATTCGAACTTTCTTTGTGCGATATTTCATGCCGCGGAACCAAGATTCAACTGCGCCGCTTCGAACCGGAAGTTCTACTAGTCGCAATGAAATGTCCGCCAAAGCCAAAACGATTAAGAAACGCACGGTATAGAGCGCCCATTCTTGACCAGCAAGATCAACACTTGGGCGAGTTAATTGAAAAACAATCCAGTGCCACAAATAAATTCCATATGAACGCTCGCCGATCCAGACTAAAGTGCGAGTGCGCAGCAATGGTGCGAAACGTGAAGCCGGGTGCACGATAGAAGTCAGAATCGCACAGCCGAAAATTCCGGCAAGTGGGAAAGCAATTCGATAAAGGGTCGCATCACTCTCGTTGATCAGCAAGAAAGCTCCCAAGATTCCAATAAAGCCAATTACGCCAATTCCATCAACGAAATCTTGAGCGCGTTGTGATACTTCGCTTTTTAGGTTTTGTGGAATCCAACTAACTGCCAGCGCCGCACCTAGGAATAAACCAATGCTGTGGGTGTCGGTTCCAAAGTAAACGTGGCTGACTTGTGAACTATTGGCTGCGTCGAGCGATAGTGAAACGAAAAATAAGGTAATTCCCGAAATGGCTGCGATAGCTAGAGCGGCCCCCGGAATTCGCTTTTTGCCAAACCACTTAAGAATAAGCAGCAGCACTAAGGGCCAGATTAAATAAAACTGCGCTTCAACTGCCAGCGACCAAGTGTGTTGCAAGAGAGGTGGGCGACCAATAGCTTCGAAATAATCAGTATGGCGAAAAACTAGCCACCAGTTCATGCCACCGAAAATAGAAAATGGCGCATCGCTTACTAATCGCTTAGTTGTCTCTGGTGCCCAGATTCCTACAAAAATTGCAGTTCCAAAAATCATAAATAGAAGTGGCGGAAGCAATCGCCGCACGCGTGCCAAATAGAACGCACGCAAATCTAAACCACCGCTTCGCTGGATTGAATCGAGCAGGAGGCGAGTGATTACATAGCCGGAAATTACAAAAAAGAGATCAACGCCGAGAAAGCCGCCAGGAATCCATGAAAAACCTAAGTGGTAAAGCATTACCGCGATTACTGCGACAGCGCGCAAACCATCAATCGCAGGGATATGGGTGATCCCAGGTTTTTTTGGTGACATAACTTTTGGTAATCGGTAAGAAACTACTTACGTTTAGCAGCAGCTTTCTTTACTGGTTTTCTGGTAGTCGCCTTTTTTGCAGGTTTGCGAGTAGTCGACTTTGCTTTCTTGGGAGCTTCAATTGCAACCTTGGTGCGTTCGCTAGCCACTCGAATTGGACCACGACTAATAAGTGTGTCATCTGCATTTAAGTTTTGAAGAACTTGTTCTTGCAATTGCGCCAAACGCTCGAAGGAACTTTGCAGACGAGCACGCGATTGTTGAATAGCGCTCTCGGCTTGGTCTAAAGATTGGGTCTGAACTTTATACAAGCGCTCGGCCTCAGAAATAACGCTTGCTAACCACTGACGATAACTTCCGACTTCGCCGGTTGCTTCAGTAATAATGCGCTCACCTTCACGACGAGCAGCAGTAGCCATCGCACTAATCTCGCGCTTTTTGTTTTCAAAAAGTGTTTCGGCTTCTACTTCAGCCTTTGCAACCATTTCTTCAGCCTCAGATTCGGCAGCTTGTAAATATTTTCGTCCACGTGTTTCGGCACTAGAAAGAACTGAACGCGCCTTTTGCTCTGCGTTTTCGAGTGCATCCTTTGCAGCACGATTAGTTTCAGTTACTAAGCGATCGGCAGCAGCTTGTGCCTTAGCTTCGCGAAGTTGCGCAGACTTAATCATGGTCATGGCAGTTTCTGTTGCCAGGATTTCAAATTCTTCTTTTGATAGCGTGGTGATATCGCGACGTGAGCGCAGATCGTTTAACTGTGCTTCAAGCTCGCGAATTCGATCAACCGAATTTGGTTGACTGCTTTCTTCGCCTTTAAATCCAACCCAGTTCAGGAAGGAGTTCTTCTCGGCCATCGCTACCTCTTTATGCTCTGTAAACACTTACGGAAGGCTTAGATTAGAGCAAAAGGGCCATACCTAAAAGTGGGGTTTGCGCAGCGCAGATGCGGGGTGAAAATGGGCTTAATTAGCGGGATCTGTAAACGGCAATGCAGATTGCTACGTATTGCGAAATCCATGCGGCGAGTACAAAGATGTGGAAGAGCTCGTGGAATCCAAAGTATTTCGCTTCTCGACCTGGTCGCTTGAGTGCATAGAAAATTGCCCCAATTGAATAAAGCAAGCCACCTAAAATAATTGGCAAGATAACCCACCAACCGCCGGCCCGATAAAGATGCGGTGTATAAATAATTGCAACCCAACCGAGAACTAAATAATTAGCAACATATAACCAGCGCGGAGCGCCAACCCAAAAGACGCGAACTGCAACTCCAATTAAAGCCCCGGTCCAAATAACTGAAAGCAAAATTGTGCGATCGCGACCTTCGAGCAAAGTAACTGCGAACGGCGTATACGAACCTGCAATTAGCAAATTGATATTGGCATGATCCCAACGACGCCAGATTTTCTTCTTTGCGGGCGACCATGGAACTCGGTGGTAAATAGCAGAAACACTGAAAAGCAGAATTGCGGTAATTGAATAGAGAGCAATTGCGAACTTGACTGAGTTGCGACTCAAAATGAAAAGAACGAGCGATGCGATGATCACCGCAGGCGTTGCCCCTAAGTGAAACCAGCCGCGTAATTTTGGTGGTGCTACCGGATTAGACAAAGGTTGCTCACTCTCGGCTAGTTAACTTAAACGAAGCCTAACTCGTTAATACTTACTTAATGCCTCGTATTGCCAAGTTAGCCTTAAATTGTTTGCATTTGGTTGCACTTAGCGCAGGTTGCGGACCGATTTAACAAGTAGCGAAAGCAACGCGGCAACGCAAGTGATTCCACCAGTCCACCAAAGTGCATTAGATACACCTATCGTGGCTGCAATTGGGCCAGCAATAACAATTCCGAGCGGCGCAATTCCATAAGAGCCAAAAGCATCGTATGAGGCTACTCGAGAGAAAGATTCCTCTGGAATATGTTTCTGCATTGAGGTATTCCAGTTGACCATAAATATCTCAATCGCAAAACCAGAAAATAAAGCGGCAATAATCGGGAAAATAATGGGAAGTTCGAGGGCTATTGCGAAATCCCAGAGCGATGAAGTTGCAATGAGTGCCATAGAGATCGCCAAAGGTCTAGTGAATTTAACTTTTAAGGCAACAGCTCCACCGATCATCATTCCCACAGTCAGAGCCGCCAAGTTATAAGACCAATTTCGTGGGCCGGTATCACCTTTGTCGAAAGCTAGCGGACCTAAAACTTGCAGCATAGATTCAAAACAGGCGTTAATGGCGGCAAAAGTGATGACCATTGCGACGACCCAAGAGCGAGATGAAAACTCAATCCAGCCAAGTTTTAAATCTCTCAAGACTGAATTGTTCTCTCGAGGTGGCATAGCGGGCAGATCGATCTTTAACACCAAAACACCAGCAATAAAGAAAGTGATTGCATCGGTTAACAAGGCCCAACCGGAACCATAAAGAGTCACAACTACGCCGCCAAGCAAAGTACCGGCGATAAATCCGATGTTAGTCATCAAGCCAATTACGGCATTTCCGTGCTGCAATTTTTCCTTAGGCAGAATCTCTGGCAAAACACCAGACATTGCTGGCCACCAGAGCGCATTTAAAACTCCAAAGAGTGCGCCCATTAACGCAAGTAACCAAACTGATGGGAACCCTGCAATAAATGAGATCGCACTTACTGCGGCAAAGAAAGAGCCAATAATATCTACGGTTCCGACAATACGATTTCGTTTGAATCGATCACCGATTACGCCACCGAATAACATAAATGCGATTAACGGAACAAAGCGCGCTGCCATCACCAAACTTAAATCACTGCCATCAGCACCCGGAATACTTAAAACTCCATAAGCAAGTGCAATTGGTGATAACCCATTTCCAAAGTTGGAAATGAAACGTGAGATCGCTAATGATGTAAAACCATCATGCGCGCGAAGCTCTTTAAGTTGATTGATCATGCTTTGATACTGAACCGATTCGGCTTAGTTTTCGCCTCGCAAAGCTTTTTCGATTTGGCCAATGTGATCAAGTGGGTGCGCTGTGTAGTAGCGACACCATTTTTCAATATTAAACGGCCCACTCTCGGTATGCATTCCTGACTTAGTTAAATCAGCATCTGTTAGTCGTTCAATCATGATTAGAGAGGATGCGCGCACCGCACTAAAAACCTTAACCGAGAAATCAATCGGAAGTGTTGTGTAACCCAATACCGAAGAAGAGCTCCACGCATTTTCATCGTATCCCTGGATGATCGTGCCCTCAGGTTCAGCAATTAACCGGCGAATACGTGCGTATGACTGCGCTTCGGAATCTGCCATGTGGTGAATAACTTGGCGTGCAGACCAACCTTCAGGATGCTTAGTATCTAATTGATCTGCCGGAATCGAGGCAACCAATTTCTCAAATTCTTCAGTGCTCTTACGGTATGCAGCGGCTATTTCTTTGATGCTCATGGCAACTCTCCAATTCGTACGATCAGAGTTGAACTATAGATTGTTACCGATCGTAAACGGGTATTAATTGGCTAAATTCAAGCCGCTCAAGATAAGGAGTTAGATAATTTCGGCTAACAACTCAGTAACGCGACGTTTGATTTCATCACGGATTACTCGAACTGGCTCAATACCTTGACCCGCTGGATCTTCAAGTACCCAGTCCTCGTAGCGCTTACCTGGAAAGAATGGACAGGTATCGCCGCAACCCATGGTGATTACTACATCAGATTCTTGAACTGATTCAGTAGTAAGAATCTTAGGAACTTCATGTGAGATATCGATTCCAAGTTCAGCCATCGCTTCAATTGCAACTGGATTAATAGTTTCTTTTGGCGCAGACCCAGCCGAAAGAACGCGCACTTTTCCGCCAGAGAGTGATGTCATGAAACCCGCCGCCATCTGTGATCGACCGGCATTGTGGACACAAACAAAGAGAACTGTTGGCTGCTTCTTATCATCGCTCATGGTTTAGATGCTAAACCAAATTCGGCGAAAAGTATCTAGAATTTAGTGAATATCTCGTTAACTTAATTCATTTCCTAAAGGAGAGGTCAGCCTTCTTCATTTCGCTTGTCAAAATGCGAATCGCATTTGGCCCCATGCCGTGTAAATCTTTAACCGCAGCTAGTGAAACTTTCCGCAAGTCAGCCAATTCCAACAAGCCGTCATCGACTAGTGCGCGTCTAGCGGGTGCAGCTAATCCAATTTCTCGCCAGGCACCATCTAGCGATTGATAACGATCTAATTCGGTAGTTTGATTTGTTGAAACAATTCTTGATTGTTTTTTCTTTTCTTCGCGGCGAGCAGCGGCAGCGCGCTTAATTTCAGCGGCTTCCATTTTGATTTTCGCTGCAGATTTCTTAGCCATAGGACAAATCTAACTTTTAATTGGTTTATAAAGTATTAATAAATTGAAATTAACTAACTGTGTGCGGGAGGCGGGACTTGAACCCGCACGTCCGAAGACACAGGTTCCTAAGACCTGCGTGTCTGCCATTTCACCACTCCCGCTTAAGAGTGCCTACCGTGCCTAACCTTTTGAACTTATCTACTGGAACTTCAGTCGGTCATGTTTAAAACATGTCCTAAAGCTGTCCTCTAGATACTGGGCAAGATTAGAGGTAAGTTCGGCATAGTTCCAAAACGAGCGCATGCGAAAGGGTCAAAACCATGGCTTTTACACCTACCCCAGCAGATAAATTTACTTTCGGCCTCTGGACCGTGGGTTGGCAGGCACGCGACCCGTTCGGAGATGCAACCCGCGACGCACTAGACCCAGTTCGCACTGTAAATGAGCTCGCAGCACGCGGTGCTTATGGCGTCACTTTTCATGATGATGACTTAATTCCATTCGGAAGCAATGATGCCGATCGCAAATCACACATCGATCGCTTCAAGGCCGCTCTTGCAACTACTGGAATGAAAGTTCCAATGGCAACAACTAACTTATTTAGCCACCCGGTATTTAAAGATGGCGCATTTACTTCAAATGATCGTGACATTCGTCGTTATGCAATTAAAAAGACAATGCGCAATATTGATCTGGCAGCTGAACTCGGCGCTGAAATTTATGTTGCTTGGGGTGGCCGCGAAGGTGCTGAATCTGATGGCGCTAAAGATGCCTACGTTGCTCTCGATCGTTTCCGCGAAGCGTTTAACACACTTGGTCAATATGTTTTAGATAATGGTTACAACATTAAGTTTGCGATCGAACCTAAACCAAATGAACCACGTGGTGATATTTTCTTGCCAACGATTGGTCACGCACTAGCTTTTATTAATTCACTTGACCACCCAGAACTAGTTGGCCTTAATCCAGAAGTTGGTCACGAACAAATGGCGGGCCTTAACTTCGTGCACGGAATTGCGCAAGCTCTCTGGCACAAGAAGTTATTCCACATCGATTTAAATGGCCAACATGGTCCTAAGTACGATCAAGATTTAGTTTTTGGTCATGGTGATTTGAAGTCAGCCTTCTTCTTGGTTGATCTGCTTGAGCGCTATAACTACAGCGGCCCTAAGCATTTCGATTACAAGCCAGCTCGTACCGAAAGCGACAAGGGAGTTTGGGAATCAGCATCAGCAAATATGCGCACATACTTGCTGCTAAAAGAGCGCGTATTAGCTTTCCGCAATGACCCACGCGTAATTAATGCAATGGCTGAATCAAATATTCCGGGCCTAGCCGAACCAACATTTGCGCCAGGAGAAACTTGGCGCGATCTCGCTAATGAGTTCCTAGATGTTGAAACTGCGGGCAAGCGCGGATACCACTACGAAGCACTCGATCAGTTAGCACTTGAGCACCTGATGGGCGCTAAGTAAAACTTTTCGGTTCTAAATAGCGCGCGTTAAGAAATTACTAGCGCGCTAAACGGCACTTCCGCGGCGAGATACCGCATCAACGCCAGCTGAAACTAGTAGAACTGCTCCGGTGACGATGAATTTGATGCCGGCTGCGTAACCAAGCAAGCCCATTCCGTTATCAATTACTGCCACTACTAAGCCACCCAGAATTGCATCACGCATCTTTCCTTTGCCACCGAACAAACTGGTGCCACCAATTACTGCGGCGCCAACTGCATAGAGCAGGGTAGATGAACCACCAGTTGTAGGTGAGATTGAGTTTTGGCGTGAAGCAAAGAGCAAACCAGCAATTGCAGATAAGCCTGAACAAATTACGAATGCAGCAATGCGAATATTTTTTACATTAATACCTGCGCGACGTGCAGCTTCGGCATTTCCACCAACTGCATAGATATGTCGCCCAAAGGCAGTACGGCTAAGTACAAAAGTTCCGATAATTAGTAAGAATAAAATTACTGGAACTACATATGGAATTCCTTTGAGGCTAACTAATTCGCGGTTATTGCTGCGCTCCAAGTTAAGGGCAAAGACTGCCAGGCCAGAAACTCCGACCAGGCAAACGGTCTTGATTAACCACAATTTAAATAGCTCAGCTTTTAAGCCAGCTTTGCGACGAGCATTGATGCGGCTTAAACCAAGCAGAATGTATAAAACTGAAGCAACAATGTAGAAAGCCCAACTTAAAGTAGGAGATAGGTTGCTGTTTTGAATTGCTAGAACCGTTTCATCATCTACTCGAATAGTTCCGCCTTCGCCGGCCAGAATCAGCAAGATTCCTTGGAAGCCTAAAAATGCCGCCAAAGTAACAACGAATGATGGAATGCCAAGACGTGCAACCAAAGTTCCTAACCCAAATCCCATCGCCATGCCAACTGCAATGCTGGCAGCAAGTGCGATGTACCAAGGTTGTCCATGATCGGTAATAAGAATTACTAGAACTGCGCCACAAACACCTGATGCATAACCGGCTGATAAATCAATCTCGCCTAGTAGAAGGACGAAAATAAGCCCCATTGCAATGACGGTTACTGACGCTGCTTGGGTAAGTAAATTAGCGAAGTTGCCGGGAGTTAGGAAAACACTCGACATCGAACCAAAGACGATGCATAGAACGAGTAAGCCCAAGACCGCAGGAAGTGCGCCAATGTCGCCCGCTTTTACTTTAGCCCAGTAATCCTGTGCCGCACTTTTTAGTGATGCCTCTGGAACTTCAACAGCTGAGGTAGAAGTGCTCATTAATTTACTCCCGCCTTCTCGACACCGGCAGATTTGCCAGTGGTAATTAATTCAATAACTTGTCTTGGAATTACTTCATTCTTGGCAACTTGCGCTGCCATTGTGCCCAAATAAAGCGCTGCGATGTTATCGGCAACTTCAAAGACATCGTTGATGTTGTGGCTAATTAAAATAACACCAAGGCCGTTATCGGCTAAGCGACGAACTAGATTCAAAACTTGTTCGGTTTGCGCGACACCAAGAGCGGCGGTTGGTTCATCGAGGATTACAACCTTGCTGTTCCAGAGAACCGCTTTAGCAATAGCCACTGTTTGACGTTGTCCGCCCGAAAGTGAAGCCACAGTTTGACGAATAGATTTAACAGTTCGAACACTCAAGCTATCAAGAGTTTTGCGAGCAAGTGATTCCATTGCTGATTCATCAAGCACTGGACCTTTTTTAACTTCGCGGCCCAAGAACATGTTGTGAACAATGTCTAAGTTATCGCAGAGCGCTAAATCTTGATAAACAATTTCAATTCCTAAAGCAGTTGCATCGCGAGGGCCAGTGATGTTTACAACTTGGCCATCAAATTTAAATTCGCCATGATCTGGGGTGTAGATACCGGCGATGCACTTAATTAGCGTGCTCTTGCCAGCTCCGTTATCTCCAACCAACGCGGTTACTTGTCCGGGATGCACATCGAGATTTACATCCTTTAGAACATGTACTGGACCAAAAGATTTATTAACTCCGCGAAGCGAGAGAATCGGTTCGGTCACTTTGAGCTCCTGTTCAATTCATAAAACATTGTTGCTGAAGGTTGTCTTAGTTTGGTGTTGCTTTACCTAAATTACAAGGATCTTTTGCAGGGCGCCCAGGCTCTTCACTTTAAGACTTAGCGCTAATTAAGAAAGTTCGGCTCGAGACCAGTTGGTCCCGAGCCGAACTTTTTACTTATTTAACTCTTTACAGATCGGAAATTAGATTCCGTTAGCTGTGCAGAGGTCTTCGATATCGGCACAAACTGCTTCACGTGTCTGGAAGCCATCTGTGATGACGTCCTTAACGTTGGCCTTTGTGATTCCGACTGGAACTAGGAGAACTGAAGGAACATCAATTGATCCGTTGTTTACGGAACCAGTTGCTGTTGTTGCTTCTTCACCCTTTAGAAGTGCAATAGCAAGAGCTGCTGCGCCTTCTGCTTCAGCCTTGATGGCCTTGTAAACAGTGTTTGAAAGGTCACCAGTAAGGATCGCGCGAAGTCCGTCTGCTGTTGCATCCTGACCTGATACGCAAACCTTGCCGTTTAGCTTGTTCTTCTTAAGAACAGCTACTGCAGCTAAGCCAAGACCTTCGTTAGCTGATACAACTGCATCAAGCTTTCCGCCAGCCTTTGACAGCATCTGCTCAAAGATTGTTCCACCCTTTACGTTGTCCCAATCTGGAACTGCTTGATCATCAACCAAGGTGTAAGCCTTTGAATCGATCAATGGACGCAGTACTGAGTCGTAACCAGCCTTGAATAGTGTTGCGTTGTTATCTGTAGGTGAACCGTTTAGGTAAACAATGCGAGCTGTTGACTTTCCAGCAGCATCTAGACATGCCTTGATGCCTTCGCCTTGTAGACGACCGACAGCTTCGTTATCGAATGAAACGTAGTATGAAGCTGAACCGTTAAGTGTTAAACGGTCGTAGTCAATTGTTGGAACACCTTGTGCAGCAGCCTTATCCTGAACAGCCTTAGCTGAATCTGAATCTAGGTTAACCATGATTAGAACCTTGGCACCTGCTGAAAGCATTTGATCAGCAATTGTCTGGAATGCGGCCTTGTCGCCATTTGCATTCTGGATATCGACCTTAACTCCAGCAGCATCGAATGCTGCTTGTAGGAATCCACGGTCTGCTGTTTCCCAACGTGCTGATGAAGCAGCATCAGGAAGAATTACACCAACGAAACCGTCAGCGGCTTCGTCGCTCTTTGAACAACCTGTTAGTGCGATTGCAACTGCAGCAATAACTGCAGTGAACGCAATACGGCGCTTTGACATAGATTGATAACCTTTCGAAAGGTGGCACATCCCTGGTGAAACTTTTTTCAACCAGATGAAGAGGATGAAACCTGAACTGACGCTAGACCCAAATTGGAAAAAGGTCACTAGGAGAAATCGGACATTTGACACTTTGTCGTTAACAATTTGGTAACTGTTAACTTGTCGAAAATAGGCGAAAAAAGCGCCAGGAAATTGGCTCCCAGCCGGTTGCCGCACGGAAATAGGGGTAACCAATGGATAGAAGCAAGATAGATAGGTGTAACGGTAACCTTGCGCGGTGAGCCCAGAAATCAGCACCACCTCCGAATCTACGCAAGATGCGCAAACCGCCCTTGAGGCGCACATCTTGGGCGTAGTCGCGCAGGCAATTGCTCGGGGTGCTTTTGCTGGCACAGTCCCAGCCAGCGTTCGGCTCGAACGACCAAAAAATCGTGACCATGGAGATTATGCAACTTCGATCGCGCTGCAATTGGCTAAAGCGGCCGGCATTGCGCCACAAGAGGTTGCGAAAATAATTGCAGCGGATTTAACCGCCCTTGATGAAATTACTTCAGTTGAAATTGCTGGCCCAGGTTTTATTAACATTACTTTGAATCGTGCTAGCCAAGCTGAATTAGTTCGCGCAATTTTAACTGCCGGCGATAAGTACGGACATGGCAATTCACTTAATGGCGTAAGTATCAACCTCGAATTTATTAGTGCGAATCCAACTGGTCCACTGCATTTAGGTCATACACGTTGGGCAGCGGTCGGCGATGCACTCGGTCGGGTACTAACTGCCGCTGGCGCGAAAGTTACACAAGAGTTTTACATTAACGACCGCGGGAACCAAATGGATTTATTTGGCGCCTCAGTTGAAGCCGCTGCTCTTGGTTTACCGATTCCAGAAAATGGTTACCAAGGTGAATACATTGGCGATTTGGCAAAAACTTTAGTTACTCAAGATAAAAGCATTTTAGATTTAGCTGGCGCCGAACGGACGACAGAATTCCGCGAGCGAGCATATAAATTACAACTTTCGCAACAGCAAGGCGTTCTTGAAACTTTCCGTACTAACTTTGATGTGTGGTTCTCCGAGCGCACCTTGCACGATAGCGGCGCTGTTGAACATGGCATGGATAAATTGCGCAAACAAGGTCACGTTTTCGAACTAGAAGATGCCACTTGGCTGCGCACAACTGACTTTGGTGATGACAAAGATCGCGTTTTAATTAAAAGCGATGGTTCGTACACCTATTTCTCATCTGATACTGCTTATTACATTAATAAGCGCGAGCGCGGTTTTGATATTTGTATCTATATGTTGGGCGCCGATCACCACGGCTACGTAGGTCGCTTAAAAGCCACTGCTGCCTGCGCCGGAGATGACCCTGAATATAACGTGCATGTCTTGATTGGCCAGCTAGTAAAGATTATGGAAGGCGGCGAGGAAGTAAAACTTTCCAAGCGCGCGGGCACAATCATTACGTTAGAAGAGTTAGTTGAAAAAGTTGGCGTTGATGCTGCGCGCTACACCTTGATTCGTTATCCAGTTGAAACTCCGATGGTTCTTGATGTTGATATTTTGAAATCAAATACCAACGAGAATCCGGTCTATTACGTGCAATATGCCCATGCGCGTATTGCCGCTGTACTCCGCAATGCTGCCGAATTAAATATTTCTAGTGAATTAACAAGTTTTGATCCAGCTCAACTTTCGCATGATCGTGAAAACGAATTACTTGGTTCACTTGCCCAGTTCCCCAGAATCGTGGCAAGTGCCGCTGAGTTGCGCGAACCCCATCGCGTTGCTCGTTATCTCGAAGAACTCGCTGGCGTCTATCACGGTTTTTATGCTGACTGTCGCGTCTTGCCACTTGGTGATGAACCAGCAGCTGCAGTTCATTCAGCACGTGCCGCACTTTGCGCAGCAACTAAGCAAACTTTGAAAAATGGATTGCAACTACTTGGTGTTAGTGCACCGGAGCGGATGTAACTATGTCAATTGATAGCCGAGTGAATTCAAGTGAAAACATGTGGTCAGAAAGCGTTGATCGCAGCGCGAATGAATTAAGCATCAGTGGCATTACAGCAACTTCGCTGGCAAAAGAATTTGGGACTCCTGCATTTGTTTTAGATGAAGCCGATTTTCGTACTCGCGCATTAGCTTGGAATAACTCATTGCAAGATAATTTTGGAGATAACGCTGGCACGGTTTATTACGCTGCTAAAGCCTTTATTTGCACCGAAGTTGCTCGCTGGATAACCACGCTAGGTATAGGTATCGACGTTTGTACTTCTGGCGAGTTAGCGGTTGCGCTAGCAGGTGGCATAAACCCAGCCAAAATAGAGGTTCACGGCAACAATAAATCAGTCAGCGAAATTGAGCGTGCAGTTGAAGTAGGCGTTGGCACCATCGTGATGGATTCAATGCACGAAATTGAACGCGTAGCTTCAGCTGCAACTAAATTCGGAAAAGTACAACGGGTTTACTTGCGCTTAACCCCAGGCATTCAAGCCCACACCCACGAATCTATTTCGACTGCTCACGAAGATGTGAAGTTCGGTTTTTCAATAGCAAGTGGTGCGGCTTGGGCGGCAATTGAAGCAGTTCGTGAAAATCCATCGCTTGAACTACGTGGTTTCCATTCACATATCGGTTCGCAAATCTTTGGCGTTGAATCATTTGAATTAGCGGCCGAACGTTTAATCGGGTTACTTGCAAAGTATCGTGATGCATTCGGTAACGAATTACCAGAACTCGATTTGGGTGGCGGATATGCAATTGCTTATTTGCCGGGCGAGGTCACCGTTACACCGGCTGATGTAATTCCTGCGCTAGCAAAAACAGTTAAGGCTGCATGCGCTGCTGCGAATTTAGCGGTGCCTCGAATTTCAATTGAACCAGGTCGCGCAATTGTCGGACCAACAATGTTTACGCTTTATGAGGTTGGCACCACCAAAGAAGTTACGCTGGAAAGCGGCGAACTTCGCAAGTACATTTCAATCGATGGCGGAATGAGCGACAACGCACGTCCAGCACTTTATGACGCCGAATATTTCGCAGTGTTGGCCAATCGCACATCATCAGCTGCAGTCACAAATTCTCGATTAGTTGGAAAACATTGCGAAACCGGCGACATTGTTATCAGCGAAATAGATTTACCGGCTGATATCGCTCCAACAGATTTAATTGCAGTTCCGGCAACTGGTGCATATGGCCGCTCGATGGCGAGTAATTACAACCATGTGCCAAAACCGCCAGTTATTGCAGTAAAAGATGGCAAAGCCCGCGTAATTGTGCGACGTGAGACTGAAGCCGATCTACTAAACCTCGATATTTAACGCGCATCACCCCATCTGTGAAAGAATTGGCCAATGAGCAGCGAACTTAAGACCATCTCGATCGGCATGCTCGGCTGCGGCGTTGTCGGCAGCCAAGTAGCTCGCCTGCTCCAATCAGATCAAGAAGAGTTATCTAAGCGCTCAGGTGCCGAACTTGTTTTGAAGAAAATCGGGGTTCGCACAGCCGGTACTCGCGAAGGAATTCCAGCAGCGTTACTAACTACTGATTTGAAGTCAGTTGTAAATGATCCGGAAATTAATATCGTCATTGAAGTTATGGGTGGCATCGAACCAGCTCGCGAATTAATTTTGGCTGCGATTGCAAATAAGAAATCTGTGATCACTGCAAACAAAGCCTTGCTTGCAACTCATGGCCACGAACTTTTTAATGCCGCCGATGCAGCGGGTGTTGATCTTTATTACGAAGCTGCAGTTGCGGGTGCGATCCCAATTATTCGCTCAATGCGTGAATCTCTCGCCGGTGATCAAATCACTCGTGTGATGGGAATTGTTAACGGCACCACTAACTTTATTTTGACCAAAATGCATGAAGAAGGTCGCGACTTTGCCGACGTATTAGCTGAAGCACAAAAGCTTGGTTATGCCGAAGCAGACCCAACTGCTGATGTTGAAGGTCACGATGCTGCAGCTAAAGCTGCGCTTTTAGCTAGCTTGGCTTTTCATAGCACCGTGACAATTGATGAAGTTTATTGCGAAGGCATTTCAAATATCAGCGCCGACGATATTGCGGCAGCCAAAGTGATGAATTCAGTAATTAAATTACTAGCAATTGCTGAACTAACTTTGAAAGATGAAATTTCAGTTCGAGTGCACCCAGTGATGTTGCCGCTAACACACCCGTTGGCAAATGTGCGCGATGCTTTCAATGCCGTTTACGTTGAGTCAGAAGCCGCTGGTCAGCTGATGTTCTACGGTCGTGGTGCTGGCGGTGCTCCAACTGCCTCTGCCATCTTGGGCGATCTAGTTGCAGTCACACGTCACCGCGCATATTCCACAGTTGGTTACGGTGAAAGTGATTACGCTGATTTGGATATCGCGCCACTTGGCGATGTGAAATCACAGTTCTTGATTCGCCTCTGGGTGGCCGATAAATCAGGTGTTTTAGCGAGTATTGCGAATGTTTTTGCCAAGCAAGGCGTTTCGATTCAAGGTGTTCGCCAATCTGGCATGGGTGCCGATGCTGAGTTAATTGTGGTCACTCACGCCGCAACTGAAGATAATTTAGATGCCACAGTTGATGCACTTAAGGCAATGGATATAGTTAAAAATGTTGAGAGCGTAATTCGAGTCGAAGGTGTTGGTGCGTAATGGGTTTGTTTGGAAACAAAGCAGCTAAATCTGATGGCGCACATCAGTGGCGCGGAGTCATCGAGGAAT
>JACCDP010338723.1_pt1 | contig 17224 bp, 5 predicted proteins | sample 7445841 | NCBI WGS metagenome assembly JACCDP01 (sample SAMN15323441, study PRJNA562643) | freshwater metagenome | isolation source: river surface water | place: USA:Blue River Watershed | collected 2017-08-17 | reverse complement strand
GTAGGCCTCATCAGTAGGCCTCATCAGTAGGCCTCATCAGTAGGCCTCATCAGTAGGCCTCATCAGTAGGCCTCAACTGCCCGCGCCAAGGCTGAAAAACTCATGGCCTGCGCGCCCATTCACGCTTAGCTTCAGCGTCCCAACACCCTCACGCCGATGTGGTGAAATGGTAAACACAGCGGACTTAAAATCCGCTGGAGGGCAACCTCCTTGCGGGTTCGAGTCCCGCCATCGGCACTCAGTAAATCTATCAATTGCAACTTTCTATACGGCTTTATGCTGGCGCTGAGAGATGGCACCGAATGGCAAGAAAAAGCAGGAATTAGACTTATTTAAGCGGACATCTTTTCCCCTCTTTCCCTGCCTGCGCAGGTGCGCCGCCGCCTCGCGTTTGCGCGCCGGGCTCACCGCTTTCCCTCCACAAGCTCCTTGAGCATCGCGTTATCCAGAGCCTGGTCGGCCACCAGCTTCTTGATGATTTCTTCGTCTGTGTGTCTCTTGCGTTTGATGGTGTCTGGTGATGCGCTTCGCGCTCCTCAGACCATCATGGCACTTGGCTCAATTCCTGGGGAGCAGACCATTGTCGCTTCGGCCTGTACAACTGGAGCGGGAATAGTGAGTGGAAACCCTGCCTCAAACTTTGAGCGAATGGCTGGGTTTGTGGCTCTTCTGCTGGTTCATCGGCGTTGTGTCTGAAGTTACCATTACCCCTAACCCCCTCCGGACGAGTTTTCCTGGCGTCGCCCGCAATGCCCCCCTGCAGGCCCAAGGCACGCCAGGAGGCGCGTGCAGTGAGGCGCGGCGATGATGCTAAGCGTCCTTGTTAGCATCACAGAAGACGAACGCGTATCGCCCATTTTGCCACCCTGTGACAAAATCGAAACCAACGGCGATAAAGCAGCGAAATAGTTACAAAGAACAGTAAGCGTAAGGCATGAGAGTGACTAGAGCTGGGGCTCTCAACTCACTCAATGCCCATCGCCATGTCAATCCCCAGCCGCTTAGTCACAGGTATTCAATCGGCCCTCGTAGTGGCGGTCTTATTGCTCTGCTCTTTTCGCGCGTCAGCACAAAGCCCAGTCACCACGGTGGATCTTTCCCGCTATGTCCGCGTTGGGCGCTACAACCTACCGGAGCCCACCCGCACGGCTCTTCCAGCGGGTGCGGCCGCACACAATCTTTTGTGTCAGGAGGCGTCAGCCGTGACCTACAACTGGGACACCGATACTCTGTTTGTGACCGGGGATGGAGCAAAGTCAATCACTCAGGTGAGCAAGACTGGCACGCTGATCAACACCATGTCATTGGCCCTGGGGTCAAGCCCTCAAGGCACCGATTTCTATGACATTGAGGGCCTGACCTACATCGGGAACGGAGCGTTCGTCATGAGTGAGGAACGAGATCGCCAGTTGGTCCGCTTCACCTACACGCCCGACACCACCCTCAGCCGCACCTCGCCCGGTGTAAGCACCGTTAAGATTGGAACCTTTGTGGATAACACGGGAACCGAGGGGCTGTCTTGGGATCCCAGAACCAACGGCTTTATCTGCCTGAAGGAACTCTCACCCATTGGCATCTTTCAGACGAATGTGGATTTTGCGGCTGGTACAGCGACCAATGGTTCGCCCACCACCCTCAATTCGACCAATCTGTTTGACCCTGCTCTTCTCGGCATGACGGACACGGCAGATGTCTTCGCGCTTTCCAATCTGCCCTCAATGAGTGGTCAGCCACAGGAAGAAAACCTGATCGTGCTTGGTCAGGAAAATGCCAGGCTGGTCAATGTGAATCGCAGCGGTGTGATTCACAGCAGCCTGAATCTCAGCAGTGATTTAGGCAACCCGCTTACTCCCAATGGGCAGCAGCATGAGGGTGTGACCATGGATCGGGAGGGCGTTCTCTATCTGGTCAATGAAAACGGCGGCGGCAGCATCGACTACCCCCAGTTGTGGGTTTATCAGGCCTCGACGCAACCCAATCAGGCGGCGACGGCGGTCATCATTGACAATGCAGTCAATACTCTTCCTGAGACCAGCAACACCGCATCTCGGGTGAAGGTTGGGGATGTCTTCGTGAGCGATGACGGACTTGGCGCCAATGCTCTTTCCTTGGGCGGCGCCGATGCCGCCTCTTTTGAGCTGGTGGGAACTGAGCTTTTTCTCAAAGCCGGTGTTACGCTCGATTTCGAAACCAAGAGCAGCTATGTCGTCATGGTGAGTGCCGAGGACAGCACGGTAGGAGAAGCGCCGGATGCAAGTGTGACCTTCACCCTTGCGATCAGCGATGTGGAGCCTGAGCTTCCACCGGTCCCGGTGGTGATCGTCTCGGAGGTGGCTCCATGGGCGAGTAGCGCCTCGGTTCTGGCGTCCGATTGGTTAGAGGTGACCAATGTGAGTGCGAATCCCATCAACATCAGCGGTTGGAAGATTGACGACAACTCTGCCAGCTTCAGCAGCGCGGCGACGCTCAACGGAATTGAGATCATCGCTCCGGGTGAGAGCGTCATTTTCATCGAAACGGCTGATCTTGCCGGCAAAAGCGCGCTATTGCGCAGCATCTGGTTTGGCGCGAACCCACCCGCGGGGCTGCAAATAGGCTCCTACAGTGGCACCGGCCTCGGTTTGAGCAGCACTAGCGATGCGGTGAACATTTACAACGCCGCAGGTGCTTTGATGGCCAGTGTCACCTTCGGTGCTTCGGACGCGGTTTCGCCCTATCAAAGCTTTGACAATACCCCCGGCCTGAACGCTGCAACGATCTCCCAATTGAGCCTCGTCGGCACAAATGGCGCGGTAGCCGCCAGCAATGCGGCAGAGGTTGGATCGCCTGGCTTTGCAGCTCCCGGCGTGCTGCGGATCACCGAGGTTGCGCCCTGGGGAAGCAGCAGTGGCAATTACCTGGCCGATTGGTTCGAAGTGACCAACATCGGCGCTCGTGCTGTGGACATCAGCGGCTGGAAAATGGACGACAGCTCCGAATCGCCCGCCGCAGCGCTCTCGCTGGCCGGAGTCACCAGCATCGCACCTGGTGAATCCGTCATCTTTCTCGAAACTGCCACGCCCGTGACGACCATAGCGACTTTCCGCAGCACTTGGTTCGGTGCGACTCCACCGGCGGCGCTGCAAATCGGCAGCTATACTGGCTCCGGCGCCGGTTTGAGCACGGGCGGTGACGCCGTGGTTCTTTACGACGGCAACAACATCCGCCAGGCGAAGGTCTTTTTCGGCGCTTCACCCAACGCCACACCATTTGCCAGCTTCGACAACTCCGTCGGAGCTGAAAACGTGAATCTCACCACCTTGAGCGCTGGAGGGGTAAACGGAGCCTTCGTCGCCCTCACTGATGCGGACGAGATCGGCTCGCCAGGCACCACGGTCTCCGCTGCACAAAACGACACCACAATTACCATCAGTGATGCCAACCTCATCGAAGGCAACAGCGGTAGCAGCGCCCTAAGTTTCACCGTGACCCGCAGTGATCGCTACGGAGCATTCCGTGTGGATTTTGCCACTTCGAACGGGAGCGCGACTGCCGGTGGCGACTACACCGCCGTTCTCGGCACGCTGACCTTTGCAGCAGGCGGAGCAACGACGCAGATCGTGCATGTCACCATCACTGGAGACAGCGAGGTCGAGGCTAATGAGACGGTCCTTATCACGCTCTCGAATGTGGTGAACCTGACTGGTGCCGCTTCAATCACGGATGCGACCGGTACGGGGACGATCAGCAATGATGATACCACGCCTGTGGCTTTTCCAGCCAGCCATTCGCTCAGCTCCACGGTCAAAGGCAGCATCACGCTGGCAGGTGCAGAGATTCCGGCCTTTGATCCGCTCTCTAACCGGGCCTTTGCCTCCTCCGGCACCGGGATCCAGGTGGTGAACCTTGCCGACCCGGCAAATCCTGTCTTCCTCAGCACCATCACGCCGTCCACGCTTGGCCTCCCGGCCATCACCAGTGATGACATCTCCTCGGTGGCCGTGCGCAAAGGCAGCGCCGGCAATCCCAGCGTGCTCGCCGCTGCCATCATCAACAACCCGAAGACAAGCGCCGGTCATGTGGTTTTCCTCAATGCCGCAACGGGGGCGCTGATCAGTCACACCAGCGTCGGAGTTGTGCCGGATCACATCGCCTTTACGCCCGATGGCTCGAAGCTGCTGGTCTGCAATGAGGGTGAGCTTTCCCTGCCCGAGGTCACCATCGCTGCTGCCGTGCCCGATGCCGCAAAGGGCACGGTGAGCATCATCGCCCTTGATGCAACGGGGATGGTCGGAACCGTGCAAACCGCTGACTTCAGTGGCTATGACTCACAGGCTGCCGCGCTCAAGACGGCTGGAGTGCGCCTTTACGACGACGGCCTGCCTTCCACTGATTTCGAGCCCGAATACCTCGCCATTTCCCCGGATGGCACGAAGGCAATGGTCACCCTGCAGGAGGCCAATGCGGTTGCCGTGCTCGACATCGCCAGCGCCACCTTCACCAGCGTGGCGCCGCTGGGCAAGAAGCACTTCGCCGCCATTCGCGCCGACTTCAGCGATGTTGATGGCATGAAAAACCCGCGCGCGGGCCAGCCAGTGTTTGGCCTCTACATGCCGGACGCCATCGCAGCCTTTTCCTCAGGTGGTCAAACCTACTATGTGACTGCGAATGAGGGCGATGACCGCAATGACTTCATCGCCCCGAATGAGACCACCACCGTCAACAATGCCGGTTACGACCTAGACAACGCCATCTTCCCAAACGAAGCCGATCTGAAACTCAACTCCAACCTGGGCAAGCTCACCGTCTCCATCCTCCCCGGTCTGCTTGGGGACACCGATAACGACGGCGACATCGACGAGATCCTCATGTATGGCGCGCGCAGCATCTCGATTCTCGACTCCACCGGCGCCATCGTCTTCGATAGCGGCGACATGATCGAAATGATCGTCGCTTCGCTGCACAACACCTCGTTTGACGACAGCCGCAGCGACAACAAAGGCCCCGAACCTGAAGGAGTTGCGGTGGCAACGATCGGCGGCCGCACCTTTGCCTTTGTGGGCCTCGAGCGCTCGCACCTAACGCTCGTGTTTGATGTGACCAATCCGCTAGCCCCTAACTATGTCACCTCCTTGGTTCGCAGCGGAGACTTCAATCCTGAAGGGATCGTGGTCGTCCCCGAGAATGACAGCCCCAGCGGTCGCCCACTTGTGCTGGTGACCAACGAGGTCAGCAACACGCTGAGCATCTTCGAACTCACCCCGGCGACCGCCTTCACCCTACAGTTGCTGCACCTTTCCGATGCCGAGGCTGGACTGCTCGCTTCCCAGACCGCACCGAATCTCGCCGCGCTTGTTGATGCCTTCGACGGCGCTTACGCCAACACGCTGATCCTCGCTGGTGGTGACAACTACATCCCCGGCCCTTTTGCCGCCGCTGGAACGGATGCTCTTGTGGCCGCGACGCACAACAAGGGAAACAACCCCTTCGCCGCCGACATCGAAATCCACAACCGCATGGGGGTTGAGGCCTCAAGCGTGGGAAATCACGAATTTGATTTTGGCACCAACGCCTTTGCCGATGCCGTCGCGGACACCCAGTTCCCCTACCTGTCCTCGAATCTTGATTTTAGAGGCGATTCCGCGCTCTCTGGGCGCTTTGTGGAAACCGTTGCGGTCGGCGGTCTTGAGGAGGCCGGCAGCCTCAAGGGCAAAATTGTGCCAAGCTGTGTCGTGACCAAGGGTTCGGACAAGATCGGTCTCGTTGGTGTCACCACCCAGATCCTTCGCAACATCAGCTCTGCGGGGAATGTGCAGGTCAAAGGGGGAGGGGCTGGTGACGACATGATCCTTCTCGCCAGCCAAGTGCAGCCGGTCATCAATGACCTCAGGAGCCAGGGCGTGAACAAGATCATCCTCATGGCCCACCTGCAGCAAATCGTGAATGAACTGATGCTCGCCCCGATGCTGACAGATGTGGACATCATCCTCGCTGCTGGATCGAACACCCGTCTCGGCGATGACAATGACACCGCCGTCTCCTTTGCTGGACACGCGGCGAGCTTTGCGGGCAATTATCCCATCTACACGGCGGGTGCGGATGGCAGGCCGACCGTGGTTGTCAACACAGACAACGAGTTTACCTACCTCGGGCGCTTGATTGCCGACTTTGATGCAGATGGTGTGCTCATCGTGCCAAACCTTCTCGCGAACACGGCGGTCAACGGCGCCTATGCGGCCACTGCCGCCAATGTGGCAGCTGCCTGGAACACCACGGAGGCAAACCTAGCCACCACAGCCTTTGCCGCCGGCAGCAAGGGCGCACTGGTCAGGCAGATCACCGATGCGGTGCAGGGAGTGATCAATGCCAAGGACGGCGATGTGCGTGGCTTCACCAATGTTTATCTTGAGGGAGAGCGAAGCTTTGTTCGCAACCAGGAAACGAATCTCGGCAACATCAGTGCCGATTCCATGGTGACTGTCGGCAGGTCGGCGCTGCCCGGTGCTGCGCATGTCATCGCGTTGAAAAACGGAGGAGGAATCCGCGCCGCGATTGGTGCGGTGGATGTGGGCAGCGGCACAAAGCTTCCCCCGATCGCCAATCCCGCCGCTGGCAAGCCTGCTGGGGCGGTGTCGCTTCTGGACATTGAAAATTCAATGCGCTTCAACAATGGCCTGATGATCTGCGAGACCACTCCGACCGGCTTGAAGGCGATTCTCGAGCATGGGGTGGCTGTTCTTGGCAGTCAGGGCCGATTCCCCCAGATCGGTGGCATGTCCTTCAGTTTCGACCCAGCCATGCCTGCGGGTTCGAGGGTGCGGAGCGTGGCCCTCACGGATCTAGATGGCAATGTCACCGCGCACCTTGTCACGGATGGGATCGTTCTGGGTGGTGCGCCTTCCACCATCACCATGGTGACTTTGAATTTCCTCGCCAACAATGGTGATAGCTATCCCTTCAAGTCGAATGCAGACAACTTTCGCTATCTACTCTCAGATGGCGGTCTCTCCGGCTCAACCGATGAGGCGCTCAACTTCACGGCAGTTGGAGTCGTTCCCTTGAACATTCTCGGTGAGCAGGCAGCGCTTTCAGCGCACCTTCAAAGTCGCCACGCAACACCGGCGAATGCTTATGGCAAGGCAGACACCACAATTGCGATGGATACCCGGATCCAACAGATCAGTTCGCGGAGTGATACAGTTCTTTCCTTAGGGCCGATTTCGCTTTCCTCCAGTGTCCAGAATGTGCAGGCTGCTGCGCCCTTCGCCACGGTGTTGATCCGGCGCAGCGGAACTCAGGCCGCCACCGTTCGGCTTGTGACCTCCAATGGCGTTCGCACCAGCCTTCCTCCACTCGAAGCTGCACTCGCGGGAGTTGACTATTCATCGGTGGATACGGTGGTTCAATTCAATGCCGGAGAGGACAGCAAGACGGTGAACATTCCACTTCTGGCCCGGCCCGCCTCCACGCCCAACCGCCGCCTTACTGTTGCCCTTGTCGATCCCAGTGCGGGTTCCTCCATTGGATCCATCTCCTCAAGTGAATTGCGGCTCCTCGCCTCTGACACGCTGGCCCCATCGTTGCAATTGCTCGTCCCCTCTCAGGGAGCCACCCAGGTTGGTGCAACAAGGCCCTACACCCTCAGCGGCACTGTCTCTGACGGGCGCGGGGTGGACCGTGTCGAAGTCTCGGTGAATGGCGCAGCTCCGCTTCGGGCCGTGCTTGGCACGCCCTCGGGCAACAGCATTCCATGGAGTCTCGCCATTAGCCCTGTCGAGGGAACCAACTCCATTTCCGTGGTTGCCCATGATCTCAGCGGCAACGCAAGCGCGCCGATTGTCCGCAGCTTTACATTCACCCTACGGCATGCCCTTGAGGTCATCGCAACGACGGTCGGCAACTCCGGCTTGATGGGAACGATTACGGCAACTGGCACGCCAGCTTCAGCCCTAACGCAGATCAGCTCGGCGGCTCCTGGCCCCAACTCTAAGTCCTATGCCGTGCTTCCAGGAGCCACGGTTCGGCTCTCTGCAGTTGCCCCCGCTGGTCATGTCTTCAGTCACTGGGCAGTCAAGCCTGCGGGTGCCTCAGAGCAGGGGCCGCTCCTGAGCTTCACCATGCCACAGAGCAGCGCGACCGCGGAGGCTCGTTTTGTCATCAATCCCTTCACTGCCAATACGGGCGAATTCAATGGGCTGCTTTCAGCCGCTCCCGGTTACCCATCGAGCAACGCAAGCTTCGGTGCCTTGCGACTGATGATGACATCGACGGGTAGCTTCACCGGCAGCCTGATGATGGACGGGTTCAAGTTGAACCTGCCTGCGGGCCAGTTCTCGGCGGCTGGGGTGGGTCGCTTTGGCAGCCTGACCACTCGCGCGGTGCAAGTGGAGCGAGGCAGCAAGCCGGCAGTAGAGATTTCAGACTTAGTCTGGGATCAAGGATCTGAGATCAGCGGCGCTGTTACCATCTATCGCAGACGTGCGGTGGTCTCGCGCAGCCAATTTACCCTCAGGCGCGCAGAGTTTGGGCTGAAGAACCTCATTACTGCCACGAGCAACGCCGAGACCTTTGCCGCCTACCTCAAGAACGCTCCATCCTACACCCTCGTCATCGCCGCGAAGTCACAGAACAACGGATTGGAGTCCGTGGATTACCCACAGGGACACGGGATCGGAAGCCTCAAGGTCAGCAATCAAGGCGTGGTCAGCGTTGTCGGCAAGCTCGCAGACGACACTTCCTTCACCATGGCGGCTCCCCTCAATCGCAATGAGTCCGAAGGTCTTGAAGTCCCGCTCTACACACAGCTCTACAATGCACTTGGCTCGTTCGGAGGCCTACTCGCCCTTGATTCAACCCAGGCGGAAAGCGATATGCGTGCTCTCGACTGTCAGTGGTATCGTCCCTGGATCGGCACTTCTCAGTGGTACCCCTGGGGCTGGGAGGAGGGGCTGCGCGTCGATCTTCGCGCTGCAGCCTATGTGCCCAACCTTCGCAACGGCGTTCTTCCTGGAGTCGGCCTGTCGCAGACCACGGGCAACACTGAGTTTGTTCTTAGTCGCGGTCTGCTTGATGATCCAATTCTTGGCAGGCTCAACCTCAGTGCAATCAATGCGGTCAGCCCGCTTGCTGTTGAGGGGATGGCCCAACCTGCGAGCTATCTCTTCAAGCTCAATGCAGCGACAGGGGAGGTCAGTGGCCAATTCACCCACAGCAACGGACTCAAGCCCACTTTCCAGGGAAGGGTTTACCAGAAAGGCTCAACACCTGGCGCCTATGGCTACTTCATGAGCCCCCGCCCCGCAAAGCTGGATGGCAGCGGCGAGTCGGGCAGCATTGTGGTGCGTCCAGTTCCTCAGCTCTAAGAATGGCACCTGGCAGGGCTGGCTGCCCAACTGTAAGGGGCGGCTTTACCCCTTCAGACCTGAATGCCGCGAGGATCGAAACTAAAAATGTGGTTCTCAGTACCGCCCGGTCACATGAACAACCGCATCGCCCGCCCCCCGGCATGAAAGCTGAAAGAGGCAGGGCTGCATCAAGCTTCCCAAACCTCCACATTTATTTGGGTGCCCGCAAGCAGCCTTCAAGAGCCTCGCAACGAGATTGCCATGAGTATCTATATTGATCACTCGGGCCTGTTCGAGCATCATTGCCCTAGGGTAGGAGATGGCAACTCCCTTGCCGGTTCGAGTCCGGCCATCGGCACTTCGCCTTCGCCCGTTGCTGTGGATGGCTGTTGGGGTTCTTGAGGCCTAGCGCAGCGCGGCCACTTCGCGGGAGTTGAGCTCGCGCCATTGGCCCTTGGGCAGGTCGCCGAGTTGCAGGGGTCCGATGGCCACGCGCAGCAGGCGCAGCACTTCGATGTCAAAGCCTTGCAGCAGGCGCCGGATGTGGCGGTTGCGGCCTTCATCCAGGGTGAACTCCAGCCAGGTGTTCTTTTCGCCGCGGCGCAGCAGGGTGACTTTTTTGGCGCGGAGCGTTTCGCCTTCGTCCTCAATGCCGATCTGCAGCCGCGAGAGCAGAGCTTCATCAGCGCTGCCGCCAATTTGCACATGGTAGGTTTTGTCAAGGTGGGTGGCCGGGTTGGTGATGCGTTGCGCCCAGGCATTGTCGTTGGTGAAAAGCAGCAGTCCTTCGCTGGCCTTGTCCAGTCGGCCCACTGGGGAGAGATGCGGCAGCCTGCCTTGCTCGAAGCAGGAGTACACCGTTTCGCGGCCCAGTTCATCCGAGGCGCTGGTGACCAAGCCGCGCGGTTTGTTGAGCATGACATGCATGGGTCTGGCTGGGTTGATGCTCTCGTCATCCATCACCACGACATCGCGGCCCAGCAGGACGGGGAATTCCGGGTTTTTTCGCACGACGCGATTCACGCTGACCTTGCCCATGCGGATCAGTTCGGTGGCCCGGCTGCGCGAGCAGAAGCCAAGCTTGGACATGGCGCGGGCCAGTCCGGTGCGTGCTTGCTGCGGTTGCGGCATGGCGCAGCCTTAGCTCAGATTGGCGAGGCTTTCCAGTCCTGCCGGCTGCCATCGTTGCCCGCAGTCCTTTGGCAACTCAAGTCGTTGGCATCGTGCACTGGGCTTGGCTGGGTGATGGGATGAGATCCTTGCGGTCATTCGATGTCTGGGGCTTGAGCACCCTTGTTGTTGCTTGGTTTGCTGCGCTCTTGTTGCTGCAGAGTCTTAGGCCAGGAGGGGATGGACGACGCGGGCGGGTTGCACGCCGGTGAGGCGTTGTTCCAGGCCTTGGAAGCGGTAGCTGAGGCGTTGATGGTCCAGACCGAAGAGGTGCAGGATGGTGGCGTGGAAGTCGTGCATGGACACCGGGTTGTGGGTGGCGTGCCAGGCGAAGTCGTCGCTGGCGCCGTAGACTTGTCCGCCCTTGATGCCGCCGCCGGCCATCCATAGGCTGAAGGCATAGGGGTGGTGGTCGCGGCCGGTGATTTTTTTGAAGCCCTTGCGGTTTTCGCCAAGGGCGGTGCGGCCGAATTCGCTGCCCCAGACCACCAGGGTGCTGTCGAGCAGGCCGCGTTGCTTGAGGTCCTTGAGCAGGGCGGCAATGGGTTGGTCCACCATCTGGCAGTTGTGGGCCAGTTGCGGATCGAGGCTGCTGTGATGATCCCAGGAGGCGTGGATGATGTTCACAAAGCGCACACCGCGTTCGACCATGCGTCTGGCCTGCAGGCAGTGGCGGGCAAACACGGGGAAGTTGCCAATGCCGCCGAGGGTGCTGGAGATGGGGGGCTCGAGGCGATCCAGTCCGTAGGCCTTGAGGGTGCTTGGGCTTTCGCCGCTTAAATCCACCAGCGCGGGGGCGGCGCTTTGCATGCGGAAGGCCAGTTCGTAGTTGCTGATGCGGGCGGCAATTTCCGGGTCGCCGATGTGGGCGTGAGCGAGGCGATTGAGATCGCCCAGGGCGCGCAGGCTGGCGCGCTGTTGGGCGTTGCTGATGCCTGGGGGATTGTCGAGGTTGAGCACGGGGGCGCTGCCATTGCGCAGCAGCACGCCGCCATGTGGCGAGGGAAGATAGCCGCTGGACCAGGTGGAGCTGCCGCCGGGCAGACCGCGGCCCTTGCTGACCATGACCATGTAGGCGGGCAGTTCCTGTGAGGCGTTGCCCAGGCCATAGGACACCCAGGAGCCGAGGCTGGGACGGCCCAGCAGGGCGGAGCCGCAGTTGAGCATGAGTTGGCCAGGCAGGTGATTGAACTGGTCGGTGTGCATGCTGCGCACCAGGGCGATGTCATCGACGCAGGTGGCCAGATGCGGGAGGAGGTCGCTGATCTCCATGCCGCATTGTCCGTGTGGTTGAAACACGCGCTTGGTGCCCAAGACGGTGGCGCTGTCCTTTTGCAGGAAGGCAAATTTGGCGTTGCCCACGATGCTGTCGGGCAGGGGTTTGCCCTCGTAGCGGTTGAGCATGGGCTTGGGGTCAAACAAGTCCATCTGCGAGGGGCCGCCCTCCAGGAAGATGAAGATGCAGCGCTGCGCGCGCGGGGCAAAATGGGCGAGGCGTTGGCTCAGGGGGTGAGCGTTGAGGTCGGCCTCGCTGGCCAGCAGGCCGTCCTGCTTGAGCAAGCTGGCCAGGGCCAGGGTGCCCAGGCCACAGGCGCTGGTGGCGAGAAAATCGCGGCGACTGCGGGTGAGTTGTTCTTCCAGCGGCGACATGGGGGTTTAGGGGCGGGTGATGCGCTCATCGAGGTTGAGCAGCAGGCGGGCGCAGAGCATGAGGCTGTGTTCGGAGAGCAGGAGTGGAGGCTGGTCTGCCGAGGTGCCTTGGCTTTCGCGGGCAAAGTCAATGAGGCGCTGGAGTTCGGTGGGCCGGGGCTGGCGCTTGAGCACATGCAGGAACATGGCCCGCAGCGTTGGCTCTGCGCCTTGGCTGGCCTGTCTGAGGAAGCGGCGGCCCAATTCCTGGGCGCATTGCACAAAGACTTCTTCGTTGAGCAGGCTTAGGGCCTGCAGCGGGGTGTTGTTGCGTTCGCGGCGCACGCAGGCTTCGGCGGCGTCGGGGCCGTCAAAGGTGGTGATGAGCGGATAGAGCACGCTGCGCAGGGTGATGATGTAGAGGCTGCGGCGCCAGACTTCATCGCCAGGGCTGGCCTGCCAGTTGCTGGCGCGGCCGACTTCAAACACATCCTTGGGCAGCGGCGGGCGGATGCTGGGGCCGCCGATGCGGGTGTTGAGCAGGCCGGAGAGTTGAAGGGCGCTGTCGCGAATGCTCTCGCCTTCCAGGCGCAGCCGATGCTGCCTCCACAGCAGCAGGTTGAGCGGGTCGCGCTGCGCGGCCTGGGCGCTGTTGATGCGGCTGTCTTGGCGATAGGTCTTGCTGGTGACCATCAGGGTGATGAGTTGTTTGCGGCTCCAGCCGCGACGGATGAATTCCTGCGCCAGCCAATCCAGCAGTCTGGGGTGCGTGGGCGCCTCGCCGCTGGTGCCGAAGTCCTCAGGGGTGCGCACCAGGCCGTGGCCAAAGAGTTTGCTCCAGAGATGATTGACGGCCACGCGCGCGGTCAGGGGGTGCTGTGGTGAGAGCATCCATTGGGCTAGATCCAGCCGGCTTGGGCCGGCAGGCGGGCCAAAGGCTGCAGGTGTGCCGGGCTCAACCGCATCGCCTGGACGGGTCAAGTCGCCGCGCTCCAGCAGGCGCGTGGGCGTGCTGTCCTTGGCGTTGATGAGCATCAGCGGCGCGCCGTTTTTGGGGTGGTCGCTGTCCTGGGTGCGATCAAAGTAGGCGTAGAAGCGGTAGTACTCGCGCAGGGTGATGGGGTCGTATTTGTGGGTGTGGCACTGCGCGCAGCCAAGGGTCAGGCCCATCCACACGCGGGCCACACTGTTGACGCGGTCCACGCGGTTGTTGTGCCGGGCTTCGATGGGGTCGGCGCCAGCCTCGGTGTTGAGTGCGGCGTTGCGGTGAAAGCCTGTGCCCTCGGGTTGGCCGATGAGATCACCGGCAATTTGCTGCCGCGTGAATTCATCGTAGGGCAGATCGCGGTTGAAGGCCTCGATGACCCAATCGCGGTAGCGGTGGGCCTTGGGCCGCAGGCCATCGCCCAAAAAGCCGTTGGAGTCTGCGTAGCGCGCAGCGTCCAGCCAGTGCCTGCCCCAGCGCTCGCCAAACTGCGGGCTTTGCAGCAGGCGCTGCACCAGCGTCAGATAGCCGGCGTCATCCAGGGGTTGATCCATCTCCTGCGCGCTGAGTTCAGGCTCCATGCCCAGCAAGTCCAAATGCAGGCGGCGACGCAGTTGTGCCGCAGGGGCAGGCGGGCTGAGTTTGAGGCCTTCCTGTTGCAGGCGCTGCTCGATGAAGGCGTCAATGGGATGGGCGCTGCTCGCCCCAAGGGCGGTCTGCGGTGCTGCCTCGCGGCGCATGGGCTCGAAGGCCCAGTGCGCCTCGGCCTTGGCGCCCGCCGCCAGCCATTGGTGAAGCAGGAGGCGCTGATGGGGCTGCAGCGGGTGAGGGGACTGCGGTGGTGGCATCACCTCATCGGGATCGCTGGAGTCAATGCGCCGTTGCAGTTCCCCGACATCGAGTCTGGCACCAGGCAGGTCCAGCCGCAGATTGCCCTCTCGCGCTTCTTCATCCGGCCCATGGCAGGCGTAACAGCGGGCCGCCAAAATGGGACGGATCTCGCGGCTAAAATCCGGTGCGGCCATGGCCGGGGCCAGCAAGCCTGGCAGCAGGACTGCCGCCAGCACCGCGCGCGCGGTGGATGCGGTTGAGGGCGGAGTCAGATCGAGGTCGCGCATGGCGGGGGCTTGCGAGCATAACGCCGCAGGCAGAGCTCTTCCTGCCAATGCCTTGACGCAACAAGGCCACGCGCCTTGCGGCGCATGGCCTTGGGAAAAAGCCAATGGACTTCAGCGGGCTTACTTGCCCTTGAAGACATCGTGGCAGGCCTTGCAGTTGACGGCCTTTTTGAATTCGCTGCTGCCGCTGCTGTCCTTGGCCTGCACCTTCTTGAGGGCATTGACCATGGCCTGGCACTTTTTGACCCACTCGGCCTTGTCGCCGCGCGAGGGTGTCTCGGCGCAGATCTTCTGGCAGGCGGCGATCAAGGCGCTGATCTCGCTGTCGCTGGCCTCGCCCTTGCCCACCTTCTTGGCGACGGCGTCTTCGGGCTTGAAGCATTTCTTCATGACATCCTTGATGACATCGTTGGCGCTGGCGCTGCTGGCCAGAATCAGGCAGAGTAGGCTGGTTTTGAGGGTCATGGCAGGGGGTTCGAGTTGAGAGCCAGTTTGATAACCAAGGAGGCCTGAGAAAGGCCAGCTTTTTTTTCAAAAGCCGGCAGCAATCCCTCTACCAAGGTTACTTCATTCCGTCAAAGGTGGTAACTCAAAACGCTGCAATTGTGACTTCTCTCAGGGTGGCGCAGCGGCTCAAATCCAAGCTTGACCTGTCACGGCCCCAAGTGGGCACCACCTCTTCAGGATTTTTACTGCCATGAATCGTCGCTTCCTTGGGATCCTCGGTCTGTTTGTTTTGCTGGCTGCCTGCCCAGTCTCGGCCAGCATCAGAGATGTCGCCCTCAACAGCCACCTGCCCGAGGGCAGTGAGGGCATGCGCTACCTGATTGAGGCCGACGAATTCGATGGCATTGGCAGCACCAACCGCCACAAATTGACAGTCACTGCGGATGCCTTGCTGGCTGGAGGCAGCTACACTCCACAGTTGGTGATGAGCCGCAGCCGCGATGGCGCGGTGGTGGCTGCGCAGAATGGGGTGACCTTCAGCTTTGTTTCAGCGGTTTCGATGCCGAGGCTTTTCAGCGTGGAGCTGGACCCCCGAGTGGCCGCAACGGCGTCGGTGGTGAATGTGGGCACTGAGCCCCTGGCGCGGCGGGTGACCCTGAGGGTGGTTCAAGCCGGCAGGGGATACCTGCAGGCTCCGACTGTGCGAATCACCTACGCGTCGCGGCTGAGCTCCTTCACTCCACTGCTGACCAAGACACGCACCACCACCGCTGTGCTGGACTCTGCGACAGGAGCGATCATCAGCATCCCCGAGGTGACCCTGGACCCTGACGCCACCGGCTCTGGCATTTCAGTCAGCGTGGATCCGCCGCCGCCACTGGACCCAGATGAGACCTATGATGTGACGCTGAGATTGCGTGGCGCAAGTGGCCTGACCCTGAGCCGCAGCGTGGTCTCCTCAAGCAAATGGATCCACTTTGTAGGCACCGACGCCGCCTCTGCTGCACTCAACGCCGTGGTGCGAGTCACCGGCAATGCCACGGTCAGCCGCCCGGTGCTGAACCGCAATCCCGCAGCAACGCCAAATGATGGTCAATTTGCGGTCAGCATTCCCTGCAACATTTATCGCTATGACAACTGGACTGCCGCCGGCGCCGCTGCCAGCAACAGCATGACACCTGCCTTTTCCGTGGCCCTGCAGGACAATGCTGCCACGCCTGTGGTGATTGATCTGGAGGAACCCAACACCGACGCTGTCTCTCTGGCTCAGTACAGCGGTAGCGGCAACACGAAGAAGCCCTCGATTTACAGCGGCAACATCACGGTGCGCTTCCGGCCCACGAGTTCAGCTTTTTCGCTGATGGATTTCCTCAGGCAGACCTACCAAATCACTCTCGCCCGCCGCACGCCAGGCGATGAATTGGAGACACAACTCTCCGCGGACCCGGCAACGCTGGTGGTCAACAACCAGGTCCTCGCGCCTCTCAGCGGCACGCTCAACTTCAGCAGCATCCCCACCGCAATGACGGCAATCCCCTCTGGATCCGTGCCCGCGGCCCTGAGCTCTGGAGCGTCCATTGCGTTGACGCTCAATGTGGGCGCCGCCACCGTTCAGGGCAGCCCCTCGGTGCTCAGCTACAGCGGCACTGGTCTGCGCGTGCTGCTGCAAAGCAATGGGGACTGCGTGTTCCAGAACACCGTGGATGCTGCCGATGACGACTGGCTGTCTGCCAGCTGCAGCGTGGCTGCCGCGTCAGACATCGCAGAGATCAACTCCGTGGTGTACCAGCGCAGCAATTACAAGCTGGGACCAACCGGCTTGACCGCCACGACACTCGTGGATCTGCCCGCCGGCGTGCTTTGGAACGAAGGCAACGCTGCGCAGCGCGACAAGATGCGCTTCAAAAGCCAAATTCTCTTTGCTGGCGTGGGGCTGAACTCGAATCGAGAGGCCCAAACCTCCGCCAGTTACACTGCGGCCTCCGGCAGTCTCTACCTTGCCGAGGAAACCAAGCCTCTGATCTTCAGCGGCAGCGTCTTGCAATGGGAGCCGGCATTCGGCCGCTTTGAGTTGCTTGGTGCCCTGGGCGTTTACAGCTTCGCCCGTGTTGCCAACGAGTACCTTCAGGCCCTGCCTGATGGGACGCTGGCCAACAACGATGTGGTGGATGATCCCGCTGACCCTGCGGACACGGTGAGCGGCAATTTCAAGCGTTCCAACGACTTCGTTCACAGCATGGCCAGCAATCCCACCAAAGTGATGGCCATGGCAGCGTCGGGAACTCCAGGAGATCTGGCGGGCGGCAGTGGCTTGCTCACGGCAGAATACGGCCTCCTGCAAACCGACTACCGGACGCACATGCCCTACAACGCCTTCATCAGCGCTCCCTCGGGCAAGGTGAAAGTGGAGAACGATGTCATTTCATCGGATGACAGTGCCCTGCTGAATGTCAATGTTCTCGCCATCCATCATCAGCGCCAATGCAGCGATGCGGCCTGCGTCGCCACGGCGGACATGGCCCTGCAGGAGTTCGAGCCAGCGGGTCAGGTCC
>JACCDP010315502.1_pt1 | contig 17225 bp, 16 predicted proteins | sample 7445841 | NCBI WGS metagenome assembly JACCDP01 (sample SAMN15323441, study PRJNA562643) | freshwater metagenome | isolation source: river surface water | place: USA:Blue River Watershed | collected 2017-08-17 | reverse complement strand
GAACCTGAGGCAATATTTGTGTATAAGATTGAGGATGAAGTTTTTAGTATTCCAACTTATGGATTTTACCCTGTTATTATTGATATGGGTATGAGTTATTCAAGAGCGTTACTTGGAGGAACAATGAAGACTTCAGTTGAACATTATACAAAAGGATTACAACCTACAGTATATGATAAGTTGAATGATATGCATCATTTTCTGTTGAGTGCGATGAATAAGTTAGAGTATGATGATGACGAGTTTTATTATTTATCAACAAAGATGATGTATTTCTTCCGTCATTTACCCGTTTTGAGAAAGAAGGGTTGGAAGTCCCTTCCTAACAATATTTTAAAGATGAGTATGTCTTATATTGTAAAATGCTGTAGAGGATTAACAACTGGATATAAGCCTAAGGAAGTCCCAAAAAGTAAGTTGGACGAATTAAGAAAACAAAAGATTGAAAAGAGGAATAAAGAGCTTGGAATAGAAGAAGAGGTAAAAGTATCTCAAAAAGGATTGAATGAATTACCAATTTGGGTTGATCTTGATAAAGATATATTATTAACACTTTCATTAGGTATTTCTTTGCCTTGGAAAGAGGAATTAGAAGAAGAATTAAAATCATCTTTTAATACAGAAGAGGAAGCAATATCAAGTTCATTTATAAAGTTATTCGTTCAATTACAGAGATTATATGATATGGAGATGTTTGAGGATATAAATGACTTGTTTTTCGTTATAAGAGAATTAGCAACTTTAACATTTGAGAATTGGAACATTATATCAAAAAATACAAGTAAAGATACACTGAAAAAACTATTTAACGATTTTAAACGTAAAATTGTCCCTGAATTTAGAGACGGAGTTTGTAACCTTAATTGGAGTGATACAATTATAAATTGTAAATATTGTTTAAATATTTTAAGTATGTTATATTCAAGGTATGTTAAGGATAATGTTAATCTAATAGATGACTTGTATAAACAGGTTCCAATAAAGAGTGTAAATGATATGATAAATTTTTATATCCGTAATTGTTCAATGAGGCCAGAATATAGTGAGAATACAATTTTATATTTCTGGGATAGCAACACTAAGAAAAATAAACGAGTATTATTAAGGGATAAAATGAGTGTAGAAGATATAAAGAAATTAAGAGATATGAATTCATTGGAGATCACTAAAAAACTGGGTCTGTTATTTTAAGTATGATAAAAATAAAAAGAAAATCTTTTTTTTATAACAGTCTATTAATAAATGAGCGAATATAATTGTCCGGTAGGTGATAGTTGTTGCCAAGGAGAAGGTGAAACTTTTTGGCTTAAAAACCCTTCAAGTTTATTCTGTAGTGTATCTCCAATTCCTCACGGAAGTTTAGCCTCAGGAGAACGTTTAAATGCATTAACTCGTTTTGTTATCTATATTTCAATTGTTATGTTGATTTCAAACTACAAGTATACAAAGGCGTTTTTAGTCTTAAGCATACTCTTTATTATTTTAATTTATTTGACTTCCACAAAAAATGAAAGAGAAGGTTTCGCATCTGTTTTTGACACCACAAATCAACAAGTAGGTATTGACGGTCAATATCGCCCTAAACAAGTATTTGAAGGTTCTTTACCTAATAATTACTCTAAGAACTTATCTTTACCAAATGCTGACAGACTTAAACCTGCAGCTGATGAATCATTAATCCCAGTATATTCCCCTAATAATTCAACCACATTTGGTTCATCTGATGAATATCTTAAAGCAACCTCATTTAACTTTGAAAACGGTCAAAGAGATATCTCAGCTGATATTCAGTACTTTTCACTTAAAAATGGTGTTAACAGACGTGCTATGATTGCACCTGTAATTGCGCCTCGTATTTTTGACAGAGATGAATTCGGTAAGGAAAGCACAAAGATATCTCGTATAAACGACAGTAACATTACCGACTTAACTGATGACTTGGATGCAGGTCAAACTCACGGTATGACAAATAATTTCCCACATTTAGCTGATCCTGTATTCTTTAAATCAAGAGTTGAAAATGCGGTTTATAATATGAATAGAATAGGTGATAATAACGGTGATGGAGTATATACTGCGGGTCAATTTATGGATAGATATCCATCTACTGTTGATTATGAAGCAAATATAAAACACCCTGTTTCAACTTATTCAGATAATCCACAGGAAATGAATACTGTAAATAATATGTATCAAAATTCTCAAATGAAACCAAATGAAGATGTCCCTGATAATATTGCTAAAGTAAATAAGGCGGATCAAGCCCAGAGAAAAGTTATTGAAAAATTTGACTTTATTACATTAGATGAATTGGACGGTGTTAATGACTTATCTGGAGGAAGACATTCTCAAGGTGAAAGTATTAACGCAACTTATAGTAAATTTAACAGGGCTGCTCCACCTACAAATAATACAGTAAACGACCAATTATTACAACAAAGCCCAACATATGTATATAATGATGAATACTTTAGACAACCTGAAAGAAGGGTTTATTTACAAGATATTCAACCAAAATTATACAGTTTCTCAATGGACCAAACTCCAATTAATAGTAATCTCGGTATTACATACACTCCACAAGAAGCTCCAAGATTTTTAGATCAAGTTCAAAACAATAATATGAATATGCCTTTATACACCCGTATAGATCCTCAACTCGTTAGAACAGATGGTACTAAGGGTCAAATTAACGCTCAACCTCTTAGAACTGAATTCTCCGCAAATTATTCAAACTATACTCCAGCTGCTGGAAGTATTGATTTTGAAAACATTTATGATCCTCGTTTTAGCTCTTATGGTGATCCTTATAGAAGTTACTCTGATGTCAACCTAGGACAAGTAAATTATTATTATTCAGATATTGATGCTTATAGACAGCCTAATTTTATACAAAGAAGTAATGTTGAATTTACAGAATTTAGAACTCCTCAAAACGATGTTTGGCCTGAATATAACCGTACAGCATCTCTTGATGATATGAGAGCTAAAGCAACCTCTCAATATGATGCAGATGATTTGTTCCATAGACAGGATCAAATGGAGCATTTGATGTCTAAGATGAATAGAGAGAGCTGGCAACTTAGGGCAAGTCCTTTACGAAAAACAAATAATTCTTCTATTGGTCCTTACTAATTTATTCTTAAAAATACCCTTAATTTTATTTTCAGATATCTAGAAATAAAATTAAACTTTAATTAAAAACAACAGTTTTCATATTCTTCAACAAGGTTGTGTTTATAATCAAAAACCCATAATAATGTATTATAACCAAGCTCTTTTGCAGCTAATAATTTTTGTTGTGTTATTTTTTCTTCTATTTTATAAGTCCAGGTGCTTTTTACCTCTATTATAAGATTTTCAAAAGGTATATAGATGTCAGTATAATATCTTCTTCTTTTATTATCATCATCAACCCACCATATCTCCGGAACTTTAGTTCTTTCTACTATAATATCTGTTGAGGATAATTCCCAGTCATTAAAAATTATATCAAATGCAAGGTTCTCATAACCTTGATATTTTATGTTTGTTCCGTCTGTTAATTTATACGTTTTAAGGTTAAAACAAGCTTTTAAATTTCTTTCAGCTACTTCAGGGTTCTGCATTGCATTCTCGAAGCCATATTTTTCTTTAAAAGTAGCCTTTATTTTATCTCTTACTTCTTTGCTTTGTAAAGCGTATTCTACACCTCTCCTTAAAAGGTTAGTAACCTTTGATTTTTCCTTTATTTCTTCTGCAGCTAAACTACAGGTTACTCCATAGTTTTCTAAATTTGTTAATTTAACTTTTTCAACTCTGTTTTTATTCGAACAATCTTTACAATAAGCTCCTCCGTGTGTATTTATCCTTCTAAATGTCTTTTTACATCCTTTTTCTCCACAAGAACAAGTATAGGTTATAACAACCTCAGGGTCTAAATTCTCATATTCACCTTCTAATGCAGCTTTGTCTCTTTCCATACATTCTAATAGTAATTTTCTGTCATAAATAAATATAGTTTTATTATGTTCTTCATTTGTCTTCTGAATACTACATTTTCTACAAAGAGAACTTTTAGATATACATTCAAAGGTCTTTTTGCAGTCTTCTTTATTACATTTTCCACATTTAAATTCAATAATTGTTCTTAAATTTAAAGAAGAATAATCTGTTTTAGTTAATTCTGACCCATCTCTCTCCATACAAAAATCTAAAAATTCCTTACTATATTTTAGAGTTCTTTTATTCATCTTCTTATTATTAGCATTTACCTTACAACAAGCTTTACAATATGCTCCTCCGCTTTCATAAATCAAATTAAAAGTCTTTTCTTCCTCATTTCCACACTTACATTTATACTGGATTTTAGTGTCTCTTGTTAACTTTTTATATTCTCCAGTAAGGGTGGCACAGTCTCTTACCAAGCATTCGTCCAAGAGTTCTCTATTATACTTTACCATTCTTTTATTTAAGGTAATAAAATAAAAGAATATTTTCAATTAAAAAGGACCCTGGGTCCTTCCTTACAAATTAGTGCTACTTTTATCTTGACAAGAAATGTGTGAGAAAGTATGCTATTCCTCCTCCTAGTAAAACTACTACCCCAGGGTTTAATATAGACAATATTATTAATATAAAAAATATTTTAAACAAATATTTTAAATCATATATTTTAGGCTCTCTTCTAAACACAATTTCTAATATTTGTTTCATCTTATAATCAAATATTAATCTTTTCTTTAACCCGCAATCTATTTCACCGGTGTTCTAAACTTTAGGTGTAATATTGTAGTTTTTCATAATTTCGTTAAAGAGGTAATCTTCAAGGTGATATCTATAAAAGTTAAAACTAAAGTATATAAAGAAGGTGCCGACAATTACTCCACACATAAATTTTACTCCATTAAACTCGACTTCAAGTAAGAGATGATACATTGTCACAATAATTGTGGATAAAATAAAGCTCCTTCTCCATATTACTAATCTATTAAAAACACTAAATGGATTTTGAGGTCTTTCTTCTCTTATTATAAGAGAGTATTGATTATTAGCGTTATCGCAAGGTGGTTCTGATGATAAAAAATGTAAAAGACTATCCCCTTTACAACCAAGAGATTGACGTTCTTTAAAGAGTGAAATATAAACAAAATAAATTACAAGGATAATTATTATCTTATCTTTCATAATCATATTTTTTATTATAAGTTTAAGAAATAAATTTATAATTTAGAAAATGGGTTCAAGTTTCACCAAAGAAAAGGATGTTGTTATTTTTAGAAATGCTTTAGAGAGTTCTCAAGAAGACTTTGATAATATTGTCCTTAAAACATTCAATAAATGTTATCCTAACGAAGATGAGCGTAATGTTATGCTTGAAAAGTTTAATGAGAAAAAAGTGGAGGTAAGAACCCGATTAATTAACTTTTTCAAACTCATCGACGATAAGCCTGATAGATACGGTGATCACTACAGAGAGTATCTCAGTATAAAGAAAGAATATGATTTACATAAATTTTTTGATATGCTTGATAAAATGAGAAAAAAGGGTTCGTGGAATTTATAACTAATTTAAAGGTGTAAAAAATATTTTATAAATGGATGAGCTGTTTGCATTAGTATATTTTTTAATTATTTTAAATATGTTTGTTGTTCTTTTTATGGGGTATAAAGAGTGTTCTAATCAAAATACAAATTTTAAGGTAGAGTTTCCCCTTAATAATTCATCTTTACATAAAGATGAGGGTGAAATGAACTTAGAAACTGATAATATTTTTACGAGAAGATCTTAAATTAATTTCAAGTTTAGACTTAAAATTAATTATTTTTTAATAGGGAAGAATGCAGGGTGATATATCTCTGGATTATATTCTATGTTCATACTTGGAGTGTTTATCATATAAACTAAAACAAAGGCTAGAAATATATATAGCAGTATAAGGTTAATACACATTTTATTATTCATCAGAGGAAAAAAAGAAAACATCTTTATCACTTTTATCTTCAGTGCCATACATTATATGTTCGTATAAGCTTGAAAGATACGGGTTATTTTCCTTTAAAATAAGGGTCTGAAGACACTCTACAAAATCATCTTCTAAGTATACTTGTTCTTTTTGTTCTTCTTTCCAGGTTGTTTTGAATGATATTTTTTTCACATTTCCAATGTCTAAAGCATCCTTATATTTTGATGAATTTTTCAGGGCTTTAAGTTCCGCATCACTTCCTTTTACAACTATCTTGTAGTCTATATTTTCATTCTTTTCAAGCTTACTTTGGATAGTATGTATTTCATCCACGGTTGTATAAATAATCTTTTTACGCTTAATATTAAGGTCAATTTCATCTATAATAGGTATTTTGTCATTAGTAAGGGTGATTAAGGCTACAATCTTGTCACTCATATCACCATAACCTTCTTGCATAGCTGAACCTGGAATATAAAGGTTATCTTGGGGTCTTTGATTTTCGTGAATATGACCGTTAATACAGAATGGATATTCTTCTTTCCATTCTTCTACATTTTGAGCCATAATTGCACCCATTTTTACGCCGTCAAATAATTGATGAGAGAATATACATTTAGAGTTCTTCCAGTCATTAATTCTAATATTTGTATCTGATATTTTTGTGGTTGAAACTATATGCGATAATGCTTCCGTAAATCTTCCATCAGGAACATAAGGACACAAGGTTATATAGTCAGTGGAGGACCCCTCCTTCTCATTTATAAACTCAATTATAGGGTGATCTACGATAGTTAATCCATCCCATCCTTTAAGGACATTCATCCAGTGATTATCACTTAAGAAAATAGTGTTTGAAGTAGCATCGTGATTACCTACTAAACAAAAACACCTTCTTTTATGGGATGTAAGCATACTAAAGAAATTTATGGCATTATTAAGGGCAACTGTGTGAAGTTTTTCGTGATTATGTAATACATCTCCCAATACGACTATAATTTCAATATCAGTATTTTGAGATAAAAACAGGGATAAATTATCCGTGAAGATTTTACTCTCTTCAACGTTATCCACTTTAAAATGAGGGTCTCCTATAGCTAAAATTTTCATCTTAATATATAATAATGTAAAAATAAAAATTTAAATCAATTTACTACTGTCGTAATAAAAATAAAAAAAAATATAATGTATATATAAAATGAATTCAGATCACGTTCCTAAAACTATAGTTAATTTGTTAAGAGAAACTACTAGCAATGTTCAGTCTCATTTAGAGGTATTGACTTCATTTAAGGATAATATCAATATGTATGATTTAAACAGTATAAATGAGACTGACATAGTTGAATGTTTAAATGACGATCATTTCTATGATAGTCAAGACCAACTATATTTAAAAATTGTTGTTAAGGGTATAATTGATAGTTTAAAACAGGAAAATAATTCAACATTAGATATACCTCAGAATATAACTTCTTGGTTTATACCTACAACTTTAAACTATGATGCACTTACAAAAAAATGGAAGTCAAAAGAAGGTATAGTTTCAAAGATAGATTTGAGATTAAATTCTTTACGTAATCAACCTATTATTCAAAACTTTGCTATAATGAAATTACAACAACCAAGGGCGTTTGAAGATGAAAACTTAATACACGAAATAGCAGTGGGACTTATACTGAATAATTTAAGAGATTATTTACCTTGTTTTATGTATACCTATGGAGGTATATTTTGTGGCTATCCAAAAGAATATCGTATGAAAGCAAATATTTATAACGATTTATGTTCGAATAACGATGAAGCTCATAGTATTGTAATATCAGAATATATACCTGGAAATCTAACTATGTTTGAATTTATAAGAGATACAATAACTTATTCTCAGGAAGATAAAGTTAAGGCTTTAATATTAATAGCATTTTCCTTAGATGAGGCTAATAGAAGGTATAAATTTGTTCACGGCGATTTGCATAGTAATAATATAATGATAAGAGAGTTATTATCAGAAAAGTCTTTTACATTCCCTTATAGAGATGATATACTTGGTAATAAAAATATAACAATAACAACAAAATATGTGCCTATAATTATAGACTATGGAAGAACATTTATTAATTATGAAGGTTATAAACTTGCACCTATAAAAGCTGAGGCGAATAATAGAGACTTAAAGAAAGACGCAGGTTTAACAGAATTATGGTGTGATGGAAAGGCTGATGATACAGGTGATAATTGTTTAATAGAGAATTTAGTATATAAAGGAGCTAATATTCCGGGATTTGATTTTTTCAGACTACTTTTATCTATAGATATATCACAAGTTGGAACAGAGTTTGGAGACATATTTCATAATTGTTTTTATGGAAGAGTTTATAATCAGTTCTATAAGCCTGGTCATCATTGGAATTTTAATTTAAATGGATCAATAACGAACTATAATAAATTTTCAAACCAAACATTATCACGTTCATCTGATATTGCTAATAATCCAAACTGTCAACCAACAGGATTTTTAGGAACTATATTAACAGACACTTATTTTACCCAAAACATATTGACTATTACTTAACATTCCACACGAGAGTGTATTTATAAAAAAAATAAAAAATAATTTATAATAAGTAAAATGATACATAAGAATATTTATGGGGGTGAATTAAAGTATTGTAGTCGCTCTCCAAATGAGAGCTCCGTTTCCTACGGAAACAACAGAAATAAGATTACAGGGTATAATAGAACCGGAAAATGTGAGCTTCTTGATAATGATGAGGGAACTCACATAGTTTGCGGTGTTATGACCGATGAATTTTTACAATTCACATTATCACGTGGAAATGATCTTATAACACCTCGAGGTGGATTTCCAGGGTTAGTTGCAGGAGATAATTGGTGTTTATGCGCTTTGAGATGGTTAGAAGCATATAAAGCCAATCCTAAATATGCACCTCCAATTATAGGTGAAGCAACACATATTAAATTTTTAAATTATGTACCTAAAGATATAGTTAAAAAATATTTAATTTAATTTTAAATATTTTCTACTATTAATAGATAAATGGGTTTATTTATTAATATGAAAATGAATAAAAAAACTACAGCAGCTTTTTTCGTTGGTATAGTTATGGTTGCGTTTGCTATTTATCTTAGGTCAAAAGGTGAAACAGTCGTCATAGAAGATGGCGTACAGAGAAAGGGTAATAAATACACAGGATGGATAGCTTTCCTTATAGTCATAGGTATTGCGATGTCTACAATTAGTGGTATTATGTTATATACAGGAAAATATTAATCATATGAGTGGGATATATAGACCTTTAAGTAAGTTTAATTTTATCTTAACTAAATTAAGGTAAAATTAACTTTTAAAAAAATTATACGATCATAGACTTGACTTTAGTCATAAATTCTTCTGAAATCTTAAAACCATTTCCATTCTCTTCTTTACGCTTCATATAAGAGTTATATAAACCAAGTAATCTTGTTGGTTCTAAACCTAAAATATAGGTTGAAACTCTCTCTGGGGTTACGATATTAGTTCTTTCTTTTAAGTAGCTGTCGTGTAACTCTCTAATTACATAATATAAATCAGATGGGACAATTGAGACTTGTTTTCTAATAAATCTATTACGATACTTACGGAAGACATAATAACAAATATCATCAATGACTTCAGTAAAACCCAAAATAAGGTCTTTTTGTTCTGGATACATATTATAGAATGTTTCAACCTTCTTTGCATCACCTTCTTGTTGTAACTCAATATATCTCAACAAGATATTAGGTTGATTTCCTCTCAACTTAAATGCTTCAACATATTCGTGTTTCATAACCTTGACACACTCTCCTCTATCGTTCATTAAAATAACACCTTGAGATTTACTTGGATCAATACTTTTCATATGTTCTCTAAGTTCATCCATAGTGTTAATATTGACCCTTGGAACATTACACTTTTCAAAATTAAATTGTTCGAAATTGCCATCATCATAGGTTCCAACAAGGAATAATTCAGGAGCTTCATAACCACTACATACAATTCTGTTCTTGTTATAAGTTCTGATAACATAACAATACACCTTGGTTTTATCCAAGGTATTTTCACAAAATTGATCGAAAGAAGTTTTTACAATATCTTCAAAGATTTCACCAAACGACTTGTTGCTACCCCATTTACTCTTGAATGCATCCAACTTTCTACAGGTTGAAATGTGCCACTTTTCATTGTGAAAATAAACTCTTAAAAGAGTTGCTTCATAAGCTTCTAATGCTCTTACATTTTCTTGTTTTAAAAATGGTTCTACAACGGAGGTCATTAATTCTTCATCAGTTTCATCAATTTCAGGGGTAAAGCCAAAGGAGCGACAAATAGTTTTACCTTCATTATTCATAACAACACCACGGTATTTTTTAGTTTCTTTATCAGTATTAACATCACAATCTAAATAATGGTAGATTGACAAGTCATTTAAACTATCGACGATTTTAACAGAATTTAAATCTAATTGGAAGGACATTTTAATTTTATTATTATAAATGCTTTTCTTTAAGCCTGTTTTATAAATTAATTTATTCAGCTTAAATTAACTGAGTAAATTAAAAAAAAATATAAACGGAAATCTTAAACTTAAATATATTATTTATTTTTTACCTTTACCTTTAGCCTTAGGTTTTGGTTTAACTTCTTCTTCATCTTCAGATACTGCAATATCTTCATCGACCTGTTTTACTGGGACTGAGAATACTTCAGGCTCTTCTTCCTTTACTTCTTCTTCCTCGTCTGCAATGATCTTTGTTTCAATTGGCTTTGCTGAAAATCTAAACATAGACTTATAACCAGTGTTTTGTTCTTGTTTTTGGATTGCAATACCAGCTGCGTATAATTCAAGTTGTAATTTAATTCTAGAACCTACAAAGATACCTCTAACCTTGACAAAAGGTCTAATTCTACATCTTTTACCAATACAGTCCATTGGATCCAAGACAACTTTATTACCCATTTGCGCTTCATCATCATCCCACAATTCAGTCTTGAACTTAGATGGGACAACTTTAGTCTCACCTGATTTTTCATCAAAGTATTCCTTTTCTCTAGACCACATTAATTTAGGGTAAATTGAATAATGAGAACCTTCGATTGGTTCGTCGGTTTCTTTGTCTTTCTTTTGACCGTGAGGAGCCATATTTCTCAAGTCGGTAATATATAATTCCTTCATCTTACAAGCTTTATAGACTTCTGGTTTTAAGAGATATTCTTTACACTTTGCAACAAGGTTGTCAAAGACTTCAACAGCTTTGAGATCATATTCGCTTGCTTCTTGCTTGTATTCTCCAAAGCTAATACCGACTGAATAACCTTGCAATTCTTGAGTTTTAGCATCACGATTTTCTTGAATACCAAAGGATGAATAGTCCTTCAATTCAAAGACTAATTCACCGTCAGTACCGTCAGGGTTTCTATAGCCCATATTGACACGATGAAATTTGATAGGTTGGTTAGGAACTTGGCCAAACATAGGTTCGTCAAAGATTAAATTTTTAACATCAAAATCTTCAATGAGAGTTGGTTGGGTGTTTCTGTTACGATCGTATAACTTCTTCATTTGTTCTTTTTGTTGAGCGGTTTGTTTAGACATCTTAGGAGGGTTAACTTTAATAGTTTAATAGTATATTTTAATTCTTTAAATTATTTTTTAAAAATCATTTAAATTTCAGTTTTAAATTATAAATGAAAGTATTACTTCTACTCATAATTTTAGCCTTATTTATTATATTTAAGAAAGAACGATTTGATCTGTCCGATGACGTCAGAACTATCTCAGCAGACCGATGGATCGATATTTTGAAACCTAACCGTAATTATATAAACCAAATTGATTATTGGAGTAATGCGCCTCAAATTGACCTAGAAAGAGCTATTCAGAATAGTCCAATAACATCGGATGACGTAGAATGAGAGAAGTTAACTGATTATGAATACGTTCAAGTAGTCGGGTTATTACAAGGAAATTATAATAGACCTCGTCTAAAAAGTATAAATGCAAGTTAAAATATTTTATATAAATTATCTTCTTATATATAAGATAAAATGAGTATAATCACACCATCAATTTATACGGTCATAAGCAAGTCTAATCCGACGGGAGTTTATTCTCGGTTACCTAATTCCTATATAGATAATTTAGTTCTTAGTCCTACAAATAGACCTCCAAATCCAAGTAAAGGAGAACAATACTATGATGAAGGTGATAATACCTTTTATTATTGGAATGGATCTTATTGGATAAGCGGAGGAACTCAAGGTTTTAGAGGCTTTCAAGGAACTCAGGGACTTCAAGGTTTCCAAGGACTTCAAGGCTTTCAGGGTTATCAGGGGTTACAAGGATATCAAGGGTTACAAGGTTTCCAAGGATATCAAGGCTTTCAGGGATATCAAGGATATCAAGGTTTTCAAGGTTATCAGGGGTTACAAGGATATCAGGGATTAAAAGGAGATGTAGGGCAAGGTTTTATAGTATTTACAACTATACCTTCTTATACAGGTTTAAATAGTGTTATTGCAACAGGAGGTAATATCGGTGAATTTGTTCTTGTTACAGGAGGGCAACTTTTTGTATATTCAGGAACAGGTGCTGGGTCTACTGGCCCTGGTAATTCATATGGATATGCAGGTGATGTTACAGATGAAACTAAACTCATAGGTTTTCAGGGTAATCAAGGATATCAAGGGTTAGCTGGAACTACAGGAACTAATGGTAATCAAGGGTTTCAGGGATTGCAAGGTTTAGCTGGAACTACAGGAACTAATGGTAGTCAGGGTAATCAGGGTAATCAAGGTTTAGTTGGCCTTCAAGGATTACAGGGTAATGTTGGATTACAAGGTCTTCAAGGTTTAGCTGGAACTACAGGAACTAATGGTAATCAGGGTAATCAGGGTAATCAGGGTAATCAAGGTAATCAAGGGTTAGCAGGAAGCACAGGAACTAATGGTTTACAAGGAAGTCAAGGTCTACAAGGACTACAAGGATTACAGGGTAATGTTGGTCTACAAGGTCTTCAAGGGTTAGCCGGAAGCACAGGAACTAATGGTTTACAAGGAAGTCAAGGTCTACAGGGAACTCAAGGATTATTAGGGTTACAGGGTCTACAAGGTTTAGCTGGAGTAACAGGTCCATCAAATGCTGGAGTTCAAGGTTTTCAAGGAGTAATTGGATTACAAGGTGTTCAAGGTATAGCAGGAGCAGCAGTAGGAAGTTTAGCAAATGTAAAAATGAGTTTTACAAGAACTGTTGACTCTCCTCCTTTTTCAATAGCTGGTAACAGATTATTTGCATTTTCAGGCGCAACTGGTATCTTCAATACCCCATCATCAAATATCACATTCACTCCCTCAAATGGTAGATTTACAGTAAGCGAACAGGGAGATTATTACTTTGATGCGAGAATGATTATACAAGGTTCAGCTACCCCAGATCAAGTTATGACTGAGGTTTATGTTAATACAGGGACTGTATATAGTTATAGACACGTTGCTTATGGTATAGTTTCTCCTGTAGCTATTCCGATTGGTTTATACTTACCATTAAACGCAAATGATTACGTCCATTTATCGTGTTTTACAACAGGAACAGCTGGTCCAATAACAATGAAGGCTGGTTCTACTATGAATTTATATAGAATGACAAACGGTCCTACAGGAGCTCAAGGTAGTGTTGGAACACAAGGCTTCCAAGGTGTACAGGGATTTCAAGGTGTGCCAGGACCTACAGGAACTTTGTCTGGTTCAGTTACATTTACACAAGGTCCTACTATACCTGTAAATGCAGATGTCGATAATTATTCTTTGTCAGAAGGAACATTATTTAATATGACAGGTTCTGGAGGTATAAATTTCAATGGTATAGCAAATGGGGTTGTTGGTAGATATATAGTTCTTATTAATAATTCAGCTGGTAATGTTATATTTAAACAAGAAGCAGTAAGTAGTACAGCTACAAATAGATTTTCATTGGCAACATCTCAAATAACCGTGGGAACTAACAGTACAATAACGTTTCTTTATGGTAATACGACATTAGGTAATAGATGGTTATGTCTAGCGAAACAATAAGAAAAATTATTTATATTATTTGTATTAATATAAATAATGTCAGGAAGCATTAAATTTTTAAGTAGTAATTCAACCCCTGGATCAAGAGTTGGAGTTGGTGTTAGTAGTGTTGTCGGTCCTACCGGTCCTTTGGGTAATCAAGGTCCTCAGGGATTAGCTGGAACAATAGGAACTAATGGCGTCCAAGGGTCTCAGGGTCCGGCAGGAGCTGGAGGAAGTGGCACAGGAACATCACAATGGATTTCATCTACAGGAGGTATTATATATTATAACTCAGGAAGTGTGGGTATTGGTAAGGCAAGTCCTGTGTCTATTCTTGATGTGGTTGGTAATGTAAGTATAACAGGGGCTTTAAATATGTTTGGTAATTCAAATAAAACTGGGTCCTTAAATATATCTGGTAATATAACTTATACAAACACTGGGTCTTTAATTAACCCTACTTTACAAAATTATAGAGAAACAGTATTTTTAGGCACATTTGGAGGTGCATATATTATAAATTGTAATACAGGAAATAATTTTGCATTAACTATGTCTTCAGGGTCAAATTCTCTTACATTTATAAATCCAGCTCCAACAGGAACATTAACTAACATAAATTTATTTTTAACACAAAGTGCTTCTGGTAATTGTGTTATTTCTTGGCCGGCTTCTGTCAGTTGGGGTAATCCATCAACACCTATTCTTTCAACTACAGGTAACGCAACAGACTTAATTACGTTAACAACATATACAGGTGGAAGTAAATGGTTAGGTTTCTTAGCCGGGAGAGGGTTTTAGTCATTTTAATTTTTTTATTATTTGCTTTAATAATAAAAGATGCCTTTATTATTTCAAAGAGATAGTTTGTATAATTATGGGGGAATTGCACCTAATAACTTAGTTTCTTATCAAACTACTTATAGACCTGCTTATTATGTTTCAACAGGGGCTTATTTTGGAACAGGAAGTACTTGGTTTGATTTAAGCTTAAATAACAACAGTTCTACGTTATTTAATACATCTTATTCAGGGGCAATTTCATTTAACGGAATTGGATCTTCAACTGGTGGTTATATTGTAAGTTCTAATTTAGTAAATTATTTTACAGGGTCTTTTGAAGAAACTCAAGAAATATGGTTTAGAAATTCTTTTTATAATCAATCAGGGACAAATGGGGTTGTAATATCACATTTAGGTTCAAGTATCCCAAATTTAGGCTATCATTTTAGTAATTTTGAAATTTACGGCCAAACAGGTTATGTTGGTCTTTATGCTGCAACTGGTATTCAAAGTACTCCAGTTGATACATACACTAACGGAAACTGGAATTGTATGGCTTGGACTTATAGTAATAATTTATTATCAGTATATTCTAACGGTATAAAGAAGAATACAATGACTTTTACTAGAATTCCACCTTCTCCTGAGTATTATATTTCATTAGGAACAGCTGACACAACTTTTATGTATTCTGGAGGTTATTATAGGGGACAAATTGGTTCTTTTAAAGTTTATAATAGAGCCTTGAAAGATACTGAATTATTACAACATTATAATTATGAAAGACAATTCTTCAGTCTCTTAACACAGGGTAATGCTACTACAACTATGAGTATAACAGGTTTAACAAATTTATCTGGGGTTGCAGGTCAAGATGATGTTGGTGTAACTATACCTGGAATTAACTTTGACTTTTTCTTTTTTGGAACTAATTATGGTAATGGTGCTAATTCAGGTATATATTGGAACACAAATCACGTTCTTGGTTTTGGAGAAACTAATGCTACTATCAATTGGGTTGCAAATACAGGAAGAGGTATTTTACTTGGTAATACTGATAGAAGAACAAATACCTTTTATTATTCAACTACTCAATCAGCTAGTGGATACTCTTATCTTAACTGTTTGCTCTTCGGTCAAAATATTTATAATGACGGGATAGCTAATGCCGTACAATTCCAATTAAGATTTTTCAGGGGGCCAATAGCTCAATATGTTGAAATTAGATGTAAACAAGCACCTTCTACAGCGGCAACTTATAACATAACAAATGGGTCAGCTTTCCAGAACACGTTTGTATCTCCATTTACCAATATGGTTAATAACCAAAGTTTTGTGTTAGAGAGTGATTTGAACGGTAATAACTGGAAATTGTATAATAACTATTACATTAATTTATAAGCACCCTTATTTTTTTTATAAAAAAATTTATAAAAAAAAATAATATTATAAAGATGCCTACAGGAATAAAATTCATTTCATCTTTATCGGGAGGACCTTCTACGGTTGGTATAGGTCTTTCTACAATCGTCGGACCTACGGGTCCTGCTGGTGCTTTTGGAGGGCCTCAAGGATTACAAGGAAATCAAGGTTTAGCTGGAACTCAAGGATTTCAAGGACCACAAGGAAATATAGGTTCTACAGGAGCAGGATTTGTTTGGAGAGGAGAATGGGTCTTTGGAACTCCGTATATAATTAATGATGTAGTTTCTTATGGAGGACAAACTTGGATAGCAATAGGTAATAATCCATATTATAATCCAGGATATCCTGGAGAGACTTGGGAATTAATGGTTCAAAAAGGAGCACAAGGTAATCAAGGAAACCAAGGTTTAGTTGGTCAAGGATTTAAAGTTTTTGCTACAACACCTTCTTATACAGGTTTAAATACAATTATTGCAACAGGAGGAAATATAGGAGAATTTGTCCTTATCACAGGAGGAGATTTATTTGTTTATTCAGGGACTGGAGCAGGTTCAACCGGTCCTGATAATTCATACGAATATGCAGGTGATGTTACAGATGAAAGTAAATTAATAGGTTTACAAGGATCTATAGGTCCGCAAGGTTTCCAAGGACCTCCTGGTATACTAAATATAAGTTCAGGATCATATAACTCTATAGCAAGATTTGAGAGTGAAAATACTATCAAAGATAGTAAAATCATACTTGGAGATATAGGAGATATGCAAAACGTTGCAAACATAAGTTTTTCCTTAAATACAGGTTCAAGTGTAACTCCAGGAACATTATACTGGGATAATGCTGATAATACAAAAACCTTAAACTTAGTAATGAATACAGGGGGAGTAGTTCAGCAAATAGGAGAGGAAACATACTTTAGAGTTAAGGCACAATCTTCAATAACAAACGGTCAAGCAGTTATGTTTGCTGGAACTCTTGGT